>Ga0335075_10001005_pt1 | contig 47529 bp, 41 predicted proteins | sample Lox_Sample_24_FD_206723 | JGI IMG/M metagenome (GOLD analysis project Ga0335075, IMG submission 206723) | Soil microbial communities from Loxahatchee National Wildlife Refuge, Florida, United States - Lox_Sample_2.4 | ecosystem: Environmental > Terrestrial > Soil > Wetlands | place: USA... | reverse complement strand
GGTGCTCGAGCAGGGTGTCGACCCGCGGGTGCCGTGCCCGAGTGTCGCGGTACTGGCTGATGACGAGCGGGTACGGCGTGGCGGCGACGAATTGCGCCAGCAACGGCTGCCGGGCGGCCGCGACGACGAGGGCGTGAAACTCTCGGTTGCAGACCGAGTGGCGTTCCTCGTCGCCTTCGGCGATGGAATCGGCCATCTGCGCGAGGATGGCGTCGAGCCGGTCGCATTCCTCATCGGTGATGCGCACGGCGGCGAGCCCGGCCGCGGCAGCCTCAAGGATCACCCGCGTGTCGAGGATGTCGATGGCTTCCTCGGGGGAGAACTGGCGCACCCGCGCGCCCCGGTTGTGCTCAAGCGAGATGTAGTTCTCCTGCTCAAGCGCGATGAAGACCGCGCGGAGAGTGGCGCGGGAGACGGCAAGGGCCGCGGTCAGCTCGCTCTCCACCAGCCGCTGGTTGGGCTTGTAGTCACCGCGCCTGATGGCAGCGGCGAGTTCCCGGCGGGCACGCAGCACCGTGCCCGCCGCCTCCGCGCTGTCGGCGGTCGATTGGTCAAGCGCCGTCATGATGGGTGGGATCCACCTCAGCTAGGTATTCGAGGTCGTCGCCGTCATTATCCTCCGGTCCGGCCCGCGCGGCTTAGCCAGCCCGAGTCCCCGGCCGGCCGGGGCCGGCCGGCGTGCCCGCCTCACATTCCGCGGTGCTGCGTTGTCGTACGGCTGAGACAACACATTCACCAGGGACAAGGGGAAGCCGATGAGCGAGTTTCAAGCCGAGCGGGCCGGCGGGGTCAGGTCGGCCGCCGCCGCCGGATACACCGAGCCGGCGTCGGCGGCGCGCTTGGAGGGAGCGGCGGAAGCGCTGCGGGCCCACGGCTTCACCGTGGAGATACTCGACGACGCCGCGGCCGCGCGCACCAGGGTCAAGGACCTGATACCCGAGGGCGCCAGCGTGTTCACCGGGGCCAGCGAGACCCTCAGCCTGTCCGGGATCGACGACGACATCAACGGCGGCGGGCGGTACGACTCCGTCAAGGCCCGCGGTGCGGGCTTGGACCGCGCGACGCAACTGGGCGAGATCTGGCGGCTGATGTCCACCCCGGACGTCATCGTGGGCAGCGTCCACGCGGTCACGGAAACCGGCTCCCTCGTGATCGCCTCGGCCAGCGGAAGCCAGTTGCCCGGCTACGCCGGCGGCTCCATGCGCGCGATCTGGATCGTCGGCGCGCAGAAGGTGGTGCCCGACCTCCCCGCCGCGCTGCGTCGCGTCGAAGAGCACTGCCTGCCATTGGAAAACGACCGCGCCATGAAGGTCTACGGCGGGCCGAGCGCCGTCAACCGCTTGCTCATACTCAACACGGAGCTTTACCCGGGCCGGGGCACGGTCCTGCTGCTCCGCGAGGCCATTGGCTTCTGAGGCACCGCGTTTTGAGGCGCTGCATTCTGAGGCGCTGGGTTCTGCGGCGCCGGCCGGCGCCATGCCGGGACCGGTGCCATGATGGGAGGGGCGACGGTGAGAAGAAGGTGACCCGATGGCCGTGAACGAGCACTCCGCCGGCGGACGGCTATGGCGCATGCTCGCGGACGGCAGGCTGGTCGTCGCGCCGGGGATCTTCGACGGGCTCAGCGCCCACCTGGTGCGCCTGATGGGGTTCCCGGCCGGGTACCTGACCGGCGCCGGGGTGGCCGCGGCCGGCTTCGGCCTGCCGGACATCGGGCTCGTCGGCATGTCGGAGATGGTCGACCGGGTGTCCATGGTCGCCGGCGTCCTTGGCGAGGTACCGCTCATCGCCGACGCCGACACGGGGTACGGCCCGCCGCCGTCGGTCGCGCGGACGGTGCGGGCGTACGAGCGGGCCGGGGTCGCGGCCATCCAGCTTGAGGACCAGGCCTTCCCCAAGCGCTGCGGCCACCTGCCGGGCAAGGAACTGGTGGGCACGGACGAGTACCTCGCCAAGCTCGGCGCCGCGCTCGACGCGCGCGACGACGCGCTGATCATCGCCAGGACCGACGCGCGCGGCGTGCTCGGGCTTGACGCCGCGATCGAGCGCGGCAACGCTTACGCGCAGGCCGGCGCGGACGTCATCTTCGTCGAGGCACCGCGCACGGTCGAGGAGATCGCGCTGATCGCGCGCGAGATCACCGCGCCCAAGCTCATCAACGTCGTCGCGGGCGGCCTCACCCCCGAGGTGGGCCAGGACACGCTGCGGGAGCTTGGCTACTCGATCGCGATCTACCCGACGACGGCCCTGCTGGCCGCCGCGAACGCCGCCGTGGAGGCGTTGCGCGGCATTGGCGGCTCCGATGCGGTTCCGCTGCCGGTATCCCGGATGGAGGACTTCTTCCGGCTGGTCGGACTGGATGAATGGTTCGCGATCAGCGAGAAGTGGTCGCCGGCCAACTAAGGGGCCGCGCCCGCCCGGTTCACCCGGCGGCGGTTAACGGGTAAATTCCGTTCAACCGGTAAACTTTGTACAACCGGAAGGAAAAGCTCGCTTAGGGCGAACTTTTTTACATGGCGTACTTTATTTACCCGTAGAACAGAGGACTGCCGGCCTCCGCTGCCCACTTGAGTGAAAACAAAGAATCACGCGCGGGGTTTGGTGCATGCAAGGCGGCCAAATTCGCGTTAGTTTTCTCCCTGATATTTGCGCGCTGTCTCGCTACGGCTGGCCGCTCACGGCACCGGACGCGTCGGCGGAACGATCGGGGGATCGGGTGCGGAAACTGGGGATACGTCACGCCATGCGTGCGGCCGGAGTGGTGGTTGGGCTTGCCCTGGTCGTGCTCGGCGGGCTGCTCGCGCCCGCGAACGCGAGCACGGTGAGTCCGGCCCAGGGCGCGGGCACCCCGCGCCTGGAGATGACGGCCTCGGTGTCGCCCTCGCCGCTCGTCGTCGGGGAACGAGCGGTCTACACCGTGACGGTGCGGAACACGGGGGACGCCGACGCCACCGACGTGACCACCACGCTCCCGTTCACCCCGGACGACGCGCTGACGGTCGATTCGCCGCTTCCCACGGGCTGCATCGCCTCCGGGCAGACCGTGACCTGCACCGAGGGGACGATCCCGGCGGGCGGGTCGGTCACCTATGACGTCCCGGTCACGGTGCTGCCGAGCGACTCCGACGGCACGAACATCGCGCTGCGCGCGACCGCCACGGCGCCCGGGGCGCAAGGCGCGTCGGCGGACCTGATCACCCAGGCGTACACCAAGGTCGACGTGGAGATCACCAAGAGCGGGCCGGCCGAGGTCAGCCCGGACGGCACGATCATTTACACGATCACGGTCAAGAACAACGGCCCGTCGGACGCGGTCGACGTGACCTGGCACGACCCGACGGACGGGAACCTGACCACGATCACGTCGTACCCGTGCGGCGACACGGGCCTGACCGTCAGTTGCAGCGTCGGCACGATGGCGCCGGGCGATGTCAAGACCTACCAGATCAAGGCCACGGTCAACCACGACGTGGCCGACGACACGGTGATAAGCAACTGCGCCACCGTTTACACCGGCACTAGCCCGGAGACCAACCCGGACAACAACGTGTCGTGCGTCGACACCACGGTGAACCCCGGTGGTGGCGGCACGCCCGAGTCGAACGTCGAGATCGTCAAGACCGCGCCGGCCACCGTGGAAGAAGGCGGCACGATCGACTACTCGGTGACCGTGACCAACCACGGTCCCGATCCGGCCACCGACGTCGTCATCAGCGACCCGATCGACGTTCCGTTCGACAGCGTCGAGTCGCTGCCCGCCGACTGCACCCTCCAGGACAGCACGGTGACGTGCGTGGTCGACGCGCTGGCGGTCGACGAGAGCCGGACGTTCACCTACTCGGTCAAGCTCGGCCCTTCGGTCGCGGCCGGCACCGATGTCATGAACTGCGCGGCGGTGACCAGCAAGAACGACAAGGTGGTGGACGACCCCGACCCGTCCTGCGTGCACACCGAGGTGGTAGCCAAGCCGACCGCCGAGGTGACGGTCGCGAAGGCCGGCCCGGCCACGGCGGACGCGGGCGGCACGATCACCTATACGCTCACCGCCACCAACAAGGGGCCGGACGACGCCACCCACGTGGTCGTCACCGACCCGACGGACACGTCCCTGGTCACGGTCACCACCGTGCCCGACGGCTGCACGATCGACGGCGGGACCGTGACCTGTGACGCAGGCACGCTGGCGCCGGGCGAGAGCAAGGACTTCACGATTACCGCCAAGGTCCGCGACGGCGTCGCCGCGGGCACGGTGATCCGCAACTGCGACGACGTCACCAGCGACACGGAGAACCCGGACCCGGAAGGCACCCACGCGTGCGTGGACACGACGGTCAACCAGGTCACCCCCGTGGCGGACGTTGAGGTCGTGAAGTCCGGCCCGGCGACGGCGCACGCGGGCGGCCTGATCGAGTACACGGTGCGCGTGACCAACCACGGACCGGACGAGGCCACCGGGGTGGTCGTGAAGGATCCCATCGACACGAGCCTGGTCACCGTGGTCGCGCTGCCGGACGACTGCGCGCAGACCGGCGGCACCGTTACCTGCCAGGCCGGCCCGCTGGCGGTCGACGAGACGAAGACCTTCACGTTCACGGTCAGGCCGGCCCACGACCTCGCGGCCGGGACGGAGATCGACAACTGCGCCCAGGCGGACAGCGACGGCACCGAGTTGAACCCGGTTCCCCAGCCGTCCTGCGTCCAGACCGTGATCGAGCCGCGTGCGGCGGCGGACCTGTCGGTCGTCAAGACCGGGCCGCCCACGGTGCGCCGCCACGGCCGCGTCACCTACGCGCTGACCGTGACCAACAACGGCCCGGGCGACGCCAAGGACGTCGTGGTCACTGACCCGATCGACCCGTCCCTGATCACGATCACCTCGCTGCCGGCCGGGTGCACCGCCTCCGACGGCACCGTGACCTGCGAACTCGGCACCCTCGCGGCGGGGGACACCCGGGTGCTGACGATCACCGGCCGGGTCAACCGGGGCATCGACGGCGTGGTGATCCCCAACTGCGCTCAGGTCTACAGCGACACATTCGACCCGCACCCGGCCAACAACGAGTCGTGCGTGAACACGATCGTCCGGCCGGCCCCATCGCGCGAGACCCACATCGAGATACGGAAGAGCGCGCCGCTCACCGCCCGCCCGGGCGACGCGATCGAGTACCCGGTCACCGTGACCAACCGCGGCCCGCACGACGCCGCCAACGTGATCGTCACCGACCCCGTCGACCAGTCGCTGGTCACGGTCACCCAGGTGCCCGCCGAGTGCGTGCTCAACGGCGGCACGATCACCTGCTTCATCCGTCACCTCGCCGTCGGCGAGCGGGAGACGCTCACGTTCACGGTCAAGGTCAGGGACCACGTCCGGCCGGGAACTCTGGTCGACAACTGCGCGGACGCCGTCAGCATCGTGACCATTCTCCGTGACGGAAAGGACTCCGCCTGCGCGCAGACCCTGATCGTGCCGACCGCGGCGGCCCACCTGGCCATCTCCAAGTCGGCGCCGCAGCGGGTGCGGCCCGGCGGCACGATCCGCTACCGGCTGTCCGTAACCAACTTTGGCCCGGGCGACGCCAGGGACGTGGTCATCGCCGACCCGGTGAACGAGTCCCTGGTCACGATCACCTCCCGGCCGGCCGAGTGCAGACTGGCCAACGGCACCATCACCTGCGCCCTCGGCACGCTCGCCGCCGGCGAGACCAGGCACCTGACGTTCGCGGCCCGGGTCAGGCCCGGCGTCAAGCCCCGCACGGTGATCGGGAACTGCGCGGCCGTCTACAGCACGACCAGGGACGCCGACCCGGCCCTCGGCGACACCCAGTCCTGCGTGAACACGCTCGTCGTCAAGAAGACCCCGGCGCCCAAGCCGCCGGCCCCCAAGACCCGCACGGCCGACGTCACGGTGGTCAAGGAGGGGCCGGCCACCGTGCGCGCGGGCGGCGTCATCGGCTACACGATCCGGGTAACCAGCCGCGGCCCGGACACGGCCACGGACGTCGCCGTCACCGACACGATCAACGAGTCGCAGGTCACGATCGCCTGGCTGCCCGCCGGCTGCCGGCCGGCGCACGGCACCATCACCTGCCGCGTCGGGACGCTGCACGTCGGCCAGGTGCGGACGTTCCGCTACGCGGTCATGGTCCGCCAGGGCCTGAGGCCGGGCACGCGCATCGAGAACTGCGCACGCGCCACCAGCCACCACACCGCGCTGCAGCGGCCCGGGCGGATGTCGTGCACCGTGGCCACGGTCGCGACGACGCCGTTCGTCCCGGTCACCGGCTAGCGTTCCAGGGGCGACGGACATTTCTCGCCGCACGCGGAAATGGAAGGCAACTCATATGAGAGCTCTTCATTGTCGGTGAAACGCATCATTGTCGGTGAAACGCACCCCCAAATCGCAACAAAACGGCCGCGAAAATGGTCAGTTCACCGACAAAGAGGACCGGAGGGGCCAGTGGGGCCGGAGTGAGCGGCCAACCGGGCCAGCGCCAGCGCGGTCGGGAGCCCCGCGACAAAGAGGACCGGAGGGGCCAGCGCGGTCGGGAGCCCCGCCGCCCCCTCGCGCCCCACGAGTTACCCGCCGTCCGCGGACGGTGCCGTGGCCGCCTGGTCGAGGGTGGCCGCCCAGGTGGCGAGGAGCTTGAGCGCGTCGTCCGAAGGCGTGCCGGGCTCGGCGGTGTAGGCGGATATCCGCAGGCCGCTGTCGGCGGCGAGGTCGAGTGCCTCGTAGGTGAGGGTGAGGTCGCCGACGACGGGGTGTTGGAACCGCTTGGTGCCCGTGCGGTGGAACCGGACGTTGTGCGCGGCCCACCAGGTGCGGAAGTGCTCGCTGCGGGTGGACAGCTCGCCGATGAGGTTCGACAGCGCCTTGTCCTGCGGGCTGCGGCCGGCCTCGGTGCGCAGCGTCGCGACCACGTCCTGTGCCTGGCGTTCCCAGTCCAGGTAGAAGGCGGGCGCGGCCGGGTCAAGGAACATGAACCTGGCGCTGTTGGCCGGCTGGGCGGGGCTGCTGAGCACCGGCGCGAACAGCGCCGCGCCGAGGCGGTTGGCCGCGAGGATGTCCATCCGGGCGTTGCGGACGTAGGCGGGGGCCGAGGTCATCGAGTCGAGGATGCGCCGCACGCTCGGCCGCACCTGCTGCCTGGCGGTCCGGCGCGGCGCCGGCGGCGCGGCGGGGACGGCGGCGGCCCTGGCGAGGTCGAACAGGTGGGCGCGCTCCGCCTCGTCCAGGTGCAGTGCGCGGGCGATGCCCTCAAGGACGCTGGCCGAGGCGCCGTGCGCCCGGCCGCGTTCCAGCCGGGTGTAGTAGTCGATGCTGACCCCGGCCAGCAGCGCGACCTCTTCCCGGCGCAGCCCGGCCACGCGCCGGTTGCCGCCGAACACGGGCAGCCCCGCCTGCTCGGGGGTGATCCTGGCGCGGCGCGAGACCAGGAAGTCCCGCATCTCGTTCCCGTTGTCCATAACCACAGGCTAAGACCCTCCCGGCCCACCAGGAGGCCCGCCAGGGGGGCCCTGTCGGTACCAGGAACGCCAGGCTCTCCCCGCGCGCGGGCGTCGCTGGTTTGCTTGGTGGTGCCCGGATTGACGAGGCAGACCGAGAGGAACCGCCATGGAATAGGCCGTGGGGCGAGCAGACCGCGCGCAGCGAGACCGACGCGGCCCGGCCACCTCGCGGACGCCGCCGTCGCGCTGGACATCCGGCTCACCGACGAGGAGGCACGGCGGATCGAGGCGCCCTACACCCCGAGGACGCCAACCGGGTTCGAGTGACCCTTGCCACCCGGGCGGTTGCCCGGCGGGCTTTCTGGGCCAGGGCCCAGCGTTCCAGGCTGTCGCAGCTCTCCACGGCATCGGTGCCAACGTCCGCGGCAAGCTGACCGGGGGAGTACCCGGATTGGGTGTTTCCGTCCGTCCCCCGTTGCTAGCCTCACTAGCGGGGGTGACCGACGATGCTGGTGGTCCACGGGATCTGGGCGTACGGCGCGCTGCAAGTCTGGGCCGAGGACTCCGGCCTGCCCGCGCAGGCGCCGCCGCGCGCCGGGCGGCCGTCGCGGGCACCGCGCCCGCACCCGTTCGCCGCCAGGCCCGACGTGCTCGCGGACGTGCTGGCCGACGCGCTGGCGGCCACCGGCGGCAACTCGGCGGCCGGCGCGGAGGCCGGCGACCTGCCCCGCAAGGCGGTCGACGACGAGCTCACGCTGCGCCTGCCGTCCACGGCCGACGGCCCGCTCGCCTCGCCGGAACTGGCCCGCCCGCCCGCGGACGCGACCGCCGACCTGGCGTCGGCTCGCCGGCCGTCCCTGGCCGGCTGGCGGGTTCCGGCGCTGGTCTTCGAGCCCCCGGCCGCGGCGCTGCTGCTGCCCGCGCTGGCCGAACTGCCGCCGGGCGACCTCGTCATCGACGGCTCGATCGGTTATCTCGCCGCCGTCGTCGCCCTCGCCGCCGACCTGTCGGCCCGTGGCCGGGTACTGCCGGTGCTGACCAGGGAAGACGGCGGATACGCGGCGCGGTGGCGCCCCGTCCTTTCCGCCGCCGACGCGCGGCACGCCCGCGAACTCGCCGGCGCGATGCCGCCCGCCTGCCGCGCCGCCGCGGCCGGCCCGGGCGCCGACTTCACCGCCGGTGACGCGCCAGGGCCGGTGCTCGCGGACATGCTTGACGCCGTGACCGATGCGGCGGTGCGCACCCGGTTGCCCGGTGCTCTCCTGCCCGCGCGCCGAGGTCGCCGCCCCGCCCGCATTGATATGTCGGAACGAATGGTGCTTGCCCTGGCCGGCCCGCAGCCACTCCTTGAGGTGTCGGACGCGGCCGAGGAGCGCGAGGCGGGGGAGTTGGCGGCCGCGTTCACGGGCTGGCTCGCGAGCGCCGCCCTCCCTGGAGGCTCCGTCCGCACCTGCTTTCGCCTGGTCGAACCGCCGGCCGGCGAGGCGGACACTGCGGCGGACACCGCGGCGGACACCGCGGCGGACGCCGATGAAGACCCGATGCCCGCGATGGCGGCGTCCGAAGGACCCGACTCCTGGCAGGTCGAGTTCTCGCTCCAGTCGGCCGACGATCCCAGCCTCATGCTGCCGGCCGCGGACGTGTGGGACGGGACCACGGGCTATCCAGAGGAGGAACTGCTCACCGGCCTCGGCACCGCGGCCAGGCTGTTCCCCGCGCTCGACGCCGCGCTCCGCGAGGCCGCGCCCGCCCGGGTGCCGCTGGACACCGCGGGCGCGCTTGAGTTCCTGCGCGAGACCGGCCCGCTGCTTTCCGCGGCCGGGTTCGGCGTCCTCATGCCGGACTGGGCGCGCAAGGCGCGGCTAGCGCTGAAGCTGACCACCAGGTCCTCGTCGAGCGGGGCTTCCTCCTCGGGCCGGCCGGGCCAGTTCGGCCTGCAGGATCTCGTTGACTTCCGCTACGACCTGGCGCTCGGCGATGACGTGCTGACCGCGGAAGAACTGGCCGACCTGGCCGAGCGGAAGGTGCCGCTCGTCCGGGTCCGCGGCCAGTGGGTGGAACTCGACGAGCGCCACCTGAAGGCCGCGCTGAAGTTCCTCGAAGGCAAGCGGTCAGGGACCATGAGCGCGGCCGACGTGCTCGGCGCGGCCATGGGGAGCGGCGATCGGCTCGGCGACCTGCCGCTGGCCGAGGTGGACGCCGACGGGTGGCTCGGTGACCTGCTGTCCGGGCGGGCCGACGAGCGGCTCGCGCCCGTGGCGACGCCGCCGGGCTTCCGCGGCACGCTGCGGCCGTACCAGGAGCGCGGGCTTTCCTGGCTGTCGTTCCTCGGCCGGCTTGGGGTCGGTGCCATCCTGGCCGACGACATGGGCCTGGGCAAGACCGTCCAGCTCCTGTCGATGATGTGGGCGGAACGAGGGGAAGCCCAATCCGTTCGGGATCATGATGTTTGCCCAACGCTGCTGATCTGCCCGATGTCGCTGGTGGGGAACTGGCAGCGGGAAGCCGAGCGGTTCACCCCGGAGCTGGCCGTCCACGTGCACCACGGGGCCGACCGGCTGGCGGGCGCGGAACTCGCGGCCGCCGTGGCCGGCGCGGACCTGGTGATCACCACGTACCAGACGGCGGTGCGCGACCTGGCGGCGCTGTCGGAGGTGGGCTGGTCGCGGGTGGTCTGCGACGAGGCCCAGGCGATCAAGAACCACCTGAGCCAGCAGGCCAAGGCCGTCAGGTCGCTGCGCGGCGCCGTGCGGATCGCGCTGACAGGGACGCCGGTGGAAAACCAGCTGTCCGAGCTGTGGTCGATCATGGAGTTCGCGAATCCCGGGCTGCTCGGCCCCGAGAAGGCGTTCCGCGAGCGGTACGCGGTGCCGATCGAGCGGCACGGGTCGGAGGAAGCGGCGCGGGAACTGCGCCGCATCACCCAGCCGTTCGTCCTTCGCCGGCTGAAGACCGACAAGTCGATCATCTCCGACCTGCCGGAAAAGCAGGAGATGAAGGTCTGGTGCAACCTGACGCAGGAGCAGGCCAGCCTGTACGCCGCCACGGTCAGCGACATGCTGTCGCGGATCGACGGCGCCGCGGACGACATCACTAGGCGCGGCCTGGTGCTCGCCACGATGGCCAGGCTCAAGCAGGTCTGCAACCACCCGGCGCACCTGCTCGGCGACGGGTCCGTGCTGCCCGGGCGGTCGGGCAAGCTGGCCCGGCTTGAGGAGATCGCGGAGGAGGTCGCGGCGGAAGGCGACAAGGCGCTGTGCTTCACCCAGTACGCCGAGTTCGGCCGGATGCTGCAGCCCTACCTGTCCGCGCGGATCGGCTGCCCGGTGCTCTTCCTGCACGGCGGTACGGCGAAGAAACAGCGGGACGCGATGGTCGCACGGTTCCAGGAGGCCGACGAGCCGATGCTGTTCCTGCTGTCGCTGAAGGCGGGCGGCACCGGGCTCAACCTGACCGCCGCCAACCACGTCATCCACGTCGACCGCTGGTGGAATCCGGCGGTCGAGGACCAGGCGACTGACCGTGCCTTCCGCATCGGCCAGCGGCGCGACGTCCAGGTGCGCAAGTTCGTCTGCGTCGGCACGCTCGAGGAGCGGATCGACGCGATGATCGAGCAGAAGAAGGCCCTGGCGGAGCAGATCGTCGGCACCGGCGAGAACTGGCTCACCGACCTGTCCACCGACGCGCTGCGCGAGGTGCTGGCGCTGGCCCCCGAGGCGGTGTCCTCATGAGTCCCTGGTACGAGTGGGAGTCGGCCGGGCCGATTGACGTCGAGGGCGGCATCAAGGCCAAGAGCAAGCGCGGCGCGATCGGCGAGCAGTGGTGGTCGCGGCGGTTCATCGCCGTGCTCGACTCCTACGGGATGGGCAGCCGGCTGCAGCGCGGGCGCTCCTACGCCCGCCGGGGCCAGGTCATCGAGTTCGCACTGGAACCGGGGGTGGTGGCGGCGTACGTGCAGGGGTCGCGCCCGGACCCATACCTGGTGACGATCAAGGTGCGGCCGCTGACCTCCGTGCAGTGGCGCCAGGTCGAGTCCCGGCTGGCCGGCCAGGCCCTGTTCCGCGCCCGGCTGCTGGCCGGCGAGATGCCGGCCGAGATCGAGGACGTCTTCGCCTCCTGCGGGACGCCGCTGTTCCCCGAGTCCCCCCGCGACCTGACGATGAGCTGCAACTGCCCGGACTGGGGCATGCCGTGCAAGCACCTGGCCGCGGTCTGCTACGTCCTGGCCGAGGCGTTCGACGCCGACCCGTTCGCGATGCTGGCCTGGCGCGGCCGGGGGCGCGACGACCTGCTCGCCGCGCTGCGCGGCAAGACCGCCGGCCCGCCGGCGGGGGCAGCGCGTCCGCCGGTCGCGGGCACCAGCCAGTCCCTGGCGCTGCTGGCGGACGTGACCGGGGGGCCGCTCGACGAGGCGCTGGCCGACTTCTGGTCACCGGGACTGAGCCAGGCGCGCCTGCGGGCCCTGCCGCCCAGCCCGGCCACACCGCCCGACCTGCTGCTGAAGATCTCGGATCCGCCGGACCTCCAGGTCCGCGGCGCCGACCTGCGCGACCTGCTCGCCGCCACCTACGACAAGCTCGCCGCGCCGGAGGCGGACGCAGCCGGCGGGCAAGGCTAGCCGCCGGCGTCCGCCGCGGCGATGAGTTCAAGGATGCGCGCCGGCGGCAGGTGCTGCTCGTAGATCCGCACGCCGAACGGCGCGAGCGCGTCCTCGATCGCGTTCACCACGGTGGGCGGGGCGGCGATCATGCCGCCCTCGCCCACGCCACGGAAGTTGACGTCGGCGTCGAGCGGTACGGTCTCCAGGTGTTCGATCTCGATGCTGGGCACGTCACAGGCGGTCGGCAGCAGGTAGTCCATGAACGTGGCCGACTGAAAGTTGCCGTCGGCGTCGTAGGCCGATCGCTCGAGCAGCACGGCGCCGATGCCCTGCGCGATGCCGCCGCGGATCTGGCCCTCGACGACCGCGGGGTTGATGAGCGCGCCGCAGTCCTCCGCCGCGACGTACCGTTCGATCTTCACGAGGCCGGTCTCGACGTCGACCTCGACGATCGCGCAATGGCTGCCGCCGGACCAGCCGCCCTCGCCGCCGTCGAACGAGGCCTCGACCTCGAGGCTGGCATCGACGTCGGCGCCGGCGTCGGACTGCCCGGTGTTGACCAGTGCAGCCGCGGCCTGCCGGGCGACCTCCGCCACCGGGACCGCGCTGTCAGGATCCCCGCGGACCAGGACCGCGCCATCGGTGATCTCCAGGTCCCTGGCGCTCGCCTCCATGAGGTACGACGCGAAATCCAGCACCTTGTCCTTCAGTTGCCTGGCGCCATGAAGCGCTGCGCCGCCGGTCATGGTGGCCGACCGGCTGCCGCCCGTCATGCCGAACGGCACCGCGTCGCTGTCCCCGACGACGACACGGACCTGCTCGAATGGCACGCCGAACTCGTCGGCGGCGATCTGCGCGAGCGTGGTCTGGTGGCTTTGCCCGTGCGGCATCTGCCCGGTGAACAACGTCAGCATGCCGTCCTCGGCCAGCTTCAGCCGCATGTGCTCAAGACCCATCGGGCCGCTCGGCTGCCCGGGTGCGCGCGGGCCGGGGGCGGCCTCGATGAACGTCGCCAGGCCGATGCCCAGGTAGCGGCCCCGGGCGCGCTCTTCGGCCTGCCGGCGCCTGAAGGCCGGGATGTCCACCATCCGCGCGACGCGCTCCAGCGACTCTTTCGTGGTGACCCCGACCAGCGGGCGCCCGGTGATCATGGTGCGGGGCGGGTCGGTGCGCGGTGCGACGTTGCGCAGCCGGAGCTCAAGCGGATCAAGGCCGAGGTCCTTGGCCAGCAGGTCGAGCACGCGTTCCCGCACGAACGTCTCGGACGCCCACGGGCCGCGGTAGGCGACGTACGACGCCTTGTTGGTGACGACCGCCGTTGACTCGAACCCCAGGGCCGCGAGCCGGTACGGGCCGGGCAGCATCATCTCCATGATCGACGGCACCATCGTGCCCATCACCGGGTACGCGCCGGTGTCGATCACCATCGTCACGTCGAGCCCGTGCAGCACCCCGTCGTCGCCGAAGGCGGCCCGGACGTCGAAGCTCTCCTCGCGCGCCTGCCCGGACGCGGTGAGGTTCTCGCCCCGGTCCTCGATCCACTTCACCGGCCGGCCAAGCGCGCGCGACGCGGCGGCAACCGCGAGTTCTTCCCGGGAGGCGCCGATCTTCAAGCCGAACGAGCCGCCGATGTCGCCCGCAAGGACGTGCACCTTGCCCGGCTCAAGGCCCAGCCGCATGGCGACGCCCATCCTGGTGACGTGGACACCCTGCGTCGCCGCGTACATGGTCATCACGCCCGAGCCGGCGTCGTGGCTCGCGACGCAGCCGCGTCCCTCCATGGGCACGTTCTGGTGGCGGTGGACGTCGATGTGGAACTCGGCGACTCGGTCCGCGCCCGCGAACGTCCCCGCGACATCGCCGAACTCGTTGCGCTTGCGCGGTCCGATGATGTTGTCGCCCAGGTTGGCGAACACCGGCGGGCGGCCGGGGTCGAGCGCGGCGGCCGCGGTCGCGACCGGCGGCAGGTCCTCGTAATCGACGTCGACCAGCTCACAGCCGTCCTCGGCCAGGTAACGGCTCTCGGCGACGACGACCGCCACCGGGTCACCCGCGAACCGCACCTTGTCGGTCGCGAGCAGGCTGTACTCGGCCGTGGGCCCGCCCCCGCCCATCATCGCGAGCAGCGGGTCAGGCCCGGGGACCGTCATCGCCTCCAGGTCGGCCCCGGTGAACACCGCGACGACCCCGGGCAGCGCCCGGGCGGCCGAGGCATCCACCGCCAGCACCCGTCCGTGGGCCAGCGGCGAGCGCACAAACGCGGCGTGCAGCATCCCCGGCAGCTTGACGTCGGCGATGTAGCGCCCCCGGCCGGTCAGGATGCGCGGGTCCTCAGAGCGCTTGACGCTGGCGCCCGTGTAGCGTTCGGCCGCGATCTGAGTCATCGTCGCCCCCCTAGGCCGGCCTTGCCTGCGGCGCCCGGTCTTCCCGGCCGCGTCGTGCGGCCAGCAGCACGCCGTCGATGATGCTCTGGTACCCGGTGCAACGGCAGATGTTGCCGGACAGCGCCTCACGGATCTCCCGCTCGCCGGCGTCCGGGTGGGCGCCGAGGAACGCGGTCGCCTGCATGACGAATCCCGGCGTGCAGAAGCCGCACTGGAAACTGTGCGCGTCCCACATCGCCTGCTGTAGCGGGGCGAGGGCCCCGTCCGGCGCGAGCCCCTCGACCGTGGTCACCTCGCTGCCGTCAGCCTGGACGGCAAGCATCAGGCACGAGCGCACCGCCCGGCCGTCAACGATGATCGTGCAGGCGCCGCAGACCCCGTGCTCGCAGCCGACGTGCGTTCCGGTGAGATCGAGGTCATCGCGCAGGAAATCCGACAGCGTGGTGCGTGCCTCCACCGAGCCGGTGTGCGTGGCACCGTTCACCCGGACGGTGATATCCACCACCGGTCACCGCCTCTCGTCAGGATTGTCGAGCTGTGCACCGTTTTGCCGTGCACCGTTTCTTCGGGCGCCGTTGTGCGTGGCACCGTCCACGGCCGCGCGCAACCCGCGGCGGACCAGGGTGGCCGCGACCTTCTTCCGGTACTCAGAAGACCCGTGCAGGTCGGCCGGCGGGTCGATGCCGGCGGTCGCCCGGCGGGCCGCCTCCTCGAACAACTCAGCCGACGGCCGCTCGCCCACCAGGAGATCCTCCGCGTCCGCCCCCCGGACCGGCACGTCGGCGACGCCGGAAAAGGCGAGCCGGGCATCGCTGATCGCGCCATCGCTGAGCGTCAGCGCCACCGCCAGGCCAACGATGGCGAAGTCACCATGGCGCCTGGCGACCTCATGGAACGCGACGCCGGCGCCCGGTCCCGCCGCCGGGAAGCGGACCTCGACGAGGATCTCGTCTGGCTGGCGGGCCGTCGCCAGGTACCCCTCGAACCAGTCCGCCGCCTGGATGACGCGTTCGCCGGACCGGCTCCGCACGACGAACTCGGCATCGAGGGCCCGCGCGACCGCCGGCAGTTCGGCCGCGGGATCGGCGTGCGCCAGGCTGCCGCCAATCGTGCCCCGGCTGCGGATGGCCTCGTGGCCGATCAGCGGCAAGGCGGCCGCGAGCAGCGGCACCGCCTCGGCGAGCACCTCGGATTCCTCGGCCACGTACTCGCGGGTCATCGCGCCGACGGCCACCCGGCCATCGGCCACCGATACGCCGGCGAGCTCACTCAGGCCGTTGATGTCGACGAGCACCGCGGGGCGGGCAAGTCGCAGCGCCAGCAACGGGATCAGGCTCTGGCCGCCGGCCAGCACGCTCGCCTCGTCTTGATACTCAGCCAGCAGGGCGACGGCTTCGGCGGCAGTGGCGGGCGCCTCGTACTCAACGTACGGCAGCTTCACGGGCACCGCCCTTCCACGTCACACGGCTCACTGTCGCCTAAGCACCACCATAGACGGCGACGCGGCCACGGCAATAGCCTCGCCGCGCCCGCTTGGCGAGGCCCACGGCGCCCTTCTTTGTTGATGATCCGCACTACCAAATCAGGGCAAAACGACCGCGAAAGTGGCGATTTCATCGACAATGTGGGCGTGAGTGGCTGGTGAGACTGGCGGGGTCGAGCGGTTCCCCCGGTTGGGGGGCTGAGGCGGGCCGCTTGGCGGCGTGTCGGCCACAAACGGCACGCCCCGCCGCCGCCCGCTCGATGCCCATCTCATATTTGAGATATGCTTTCAGGTATGGACGAGCTTCCTGTCCTTCCCGGGTTCCGGGAGATGGCGCTGCGCCGGATGGCGGAGCAGCGCGCCGGCCTGGTCCGCGAACTGGTCGAGCAGCGGTTGTCGGCGGGCCTGTCGCAGACCGAGGTGGCGGCGCGGATGGGCACCTCGCAGTCGGCGGTCGCCCGGCTTGAGTCGGGGGCGACCGACGCCCGCGCCTCCACCCTCGAACGGTACGCGGCTGCCGTCGGCGGCGAGATCAACTGGAGACTGAATGGGTAATCCGATCGCGTCCAGCCGGTTCCGCTTCCCGCCCGGCGGGGACGACCCCGACTTCCCGGTGCCTGAGCTCCCGGTGCCCGGCGTGCCGTTTCCCGGGCGACCGCCGTCACCCGGCAGGCCGGACCCCGGGCCCGTGCCGCCGACCCGGGTCTGGCTCGACCCCAGCGGCGGATGGCAGGACCGGCTGTTCGAGCGGCTGCTTGAGCGGCGCATCGTGCTCGCCTCTGGCCTGCTCGACGAGGCGGCGGCGACCCGCCTGTCCGCGCAACTGCTCACCCTCGACGCCGAGGGCGACGGCCCGATCCGGCTCGAACTGCAGAACCTCCGGTCCGAGCTGCCCGCGGCGCTGACGCTCATGGGAGTGCTCGACGTGGTGCGCGCGGAGATCCAGGTGTTCGCCGGCGGCGACACCGGCGGCCCGTCGCTCGGGCTGCTCGCGTCGTGCCCGCGCCGGCTCGCCTATCCCAACGCCTCGTTCACGCTGTCGGAGCCGAGGATGCGGTTCAGCGGAACCGCCACCGCCGTGTCCGCCCACGAACGGCAGGCCAGGCGGATGGTCGACTCGCTGGTCTACCGGATCGCCGAGGCCACCGGCCGCGAAGCCGATGACATCCGCGAGGACATGCGCCACGGCCGGGTACTCACCGTCGCCGAGGCGATCGGCTACGGCCTGATTCACGACCGCGCCACCAAGCCGGCCTGACGCCACCCGTCGGCCGGGCGCGACGGTCAGGCGCGGACGGCGATCAGGATGGCGAACAGGAGGGTCAGGCTCGCGCCGATCGCGTGCAAGGTGAGCACCAGGCGGGGGGCGGTCAGCGGCGCGCCGCCGGTGGTGGTGGCGGCCGCGTCCGGGTCGGCCGCCGCGCGCCTGGCGGCGCGGGTGTTGACGGTGAACAGTGACACGCCCGCGCAGATCGCACCGAGCAGGATGCCGAGGCCGATCACGGCGAACAGCCGGTCGTGGCTGACCACGTAACCGAGCCAGAAGCCGATGCCGATCATCGCCAGCGCCGGGTGGGTGAACTCGGCCAGGTCCTTCAGGCCGGGCAACGGCTCGGCCCTGGCCTGCCGGAGCGATGCCGGGGCGAAGATGTCGCGGTCGTTTCTGCTCAGTTTTGCCGAGCCCTCCGGCCGGGGTTCCCTGCCCTTGTCCGCAGTGCGGGAGGCGGCAGCGAAGGCCCGGGCGACCGCCTCCGCGGAGACAGGGGCGGGCTCCTCCGGTTCTTGCTCAACGTTCCCCGCGTGAACCGCTGTCACCAGCATGTACGCGCCGATGGAAGCGGTGCACAGCCAGAGCAGAAGGGCAGCGACTGCCACGTCCGTGTCTCCTCTCGTTCCCTCTTGAGGGTAGTCGCCGGGCCGACTGGTCCATTACGACAGGGAATCGTCCAGGTCACCGAGGGTGCGGATGAGTTCGGTGTTCGCGGTGTAATCGACGGGGCAGGCGATCACGGAGACGGTGTCATCGGCGAGGGCCGCCCGCAGGCACGGCAGCAGTTCGTCGGCCGCGGTGACGCGGTAGCCCTTGGCGCCGAAGCTTTCCGCGTACGCGACGAGGTCGGGATTGTCGAACCGGGTGTCGACGTTGTGCCCGATCTCCATGTCCATCTTCCAGCTGATCAGGCCGTACGCGTCGTCGACCCAGACGAGGATCACGAAGGGCAGCCGCATCCGCAGCGCGGTCTCGATCTCCTGCGAGTTCATCAGGAACGCGCCGTCGCCGGTCGCGACCAGCACCTTCGCCTCCGGCCGGGCGATCTTGGCGCCGACAGCACCGGGCACCGTCCAGCCCATGGTCGACAGGCCGTTGGAGATCAGGCAGGTGTTCGGCGCGTAGGTCGGGTACAGCCGGGCCATCCACATCTTCAGCGCGCCGGTGTCGACGAGAGCGATGTCCTCGCGGCCGAGCGCGGCCCGCGTGTCCGCCACGATGCGCGCCGGGTGCATCGGGAAGCGGTCGTCGCCATGGCCGCGGGCGAGTTCGTCCGCGAGCAGTTCCCTGATCCGCTCGCCGCCGGCGGCGGGTGCCCGGCGCCACACGGCGGCGGCGAGCGCGTCGAGGCTGTGGCTGATGTCGGCGGTGAGGCCGACGGAGACGTCGTAGTGGGCATCGACCTCGGCCGGGAACCGGTGCACGTGGATGATCTTGGTGGTGCCGCTCGGGTTGATCCTGACCGGGTTGAACTCCTGCAGTTCGTAGCCGACCGCCACGATCACGTCGGCCCGGTCGAAGCCGAAGTTGACGTAGTCGTGGCGCATGAACCCCACCGTGCCGAGCGCGAGCGGGTGATCGTCGGGGAACACGCCCTTGCCGTGGAACGTCGTCGCCACCGGGATGTTCAGCGACTGCGCGAACCGGATCAGCGCTTGGCTGGCTCCGCCACGGGCCGCACCGTGACCGGCGAGCACGACCGGGTTGCGGGCCTCGCGCAGGATCTGCGCGGCCCGGGCAACCTGCTCCGTCGACGGGTCGTCGCCCCGGGGCACGTTCACCCGCAAGGGTGCGAGCGACGGCGGCGCGTCCGCCTCCTCCACGTCCTCGGGGACGGCCAGGTAGACGGCACCAGGCCGCTCGGTCTGCGCGAGCTTGAACGCCTTGCGGATCATCTCGGGGGCGGCGCCGGGCGTGGCCATCAGCGCCGACCACTTGGTGACCGGGGCGAACATCGGCACGAGGTCCACGCCCTGGTGCGACTCCTTGAAGCTGCGCGCCATGCCGACCTGAGCCGACAGCGCGACCAGCGGCGTGGAGTTGGTCGTGGCGTCGGCCGTCCCGAGCAGCAGGTTGATCGCGCCCGGCCCGAGGGTCGCGGAGCAGACGCCCGCCCGCCCCGTGAGCCTGCCGTAGGTCTCGGCCATGAAGGAGGCGCCCTGCTCGTGCCGGGTGAGCACGTACTGGATGGAGGATTTCGACAGCGCCTCCATCAGCCGGATGTTCTCCTCGCCGGGAATGCCGAAGACGTGGGTCACGCCCTCGTTCTCCAGGCACTCAACGATCAACTCGGCCGTGGAACGCGACTGCTCATCCATGACGCCAAGCCTAGTGGCGGGTTTTCTGACGGCAGCAGCCGCCGTCGGGCATTTGCGGTGGTGCGAGGATAGATGTCATGACAGCGAACGACGACATTGCCGCCAAGCGGATCAGCCAGCTAGAGGCCAAGCGCTACCAGGCGATGACGGACGCGGACATCGCCACGCTTGAGCAGCTGCTCTCCGCGGACCTCGTGTACACGCATTCCGATGCCACGGCGGACAGCAAGCAGAGCTACCTGGACCGGCTGGCGAGCGGCCACTTCGACTACGGCGTCATCGAGCACCCGGAGAGTGGCATCGTGGTGCACGGCGACTGCGCCCTCGTCTTCGGCGACATGCGCGGCGAGGTCCAGGTCGCGGGCCAGACGCGGATGCTGAACAGCAAGTCGCTGGCGGTCTGGGTGCGCGAGGAAGGTAACTGGGTCCTGCTGGCCTACCAGCCGACGAAATACCCAAGCTGACCCCCGGGCCCCCGCACTAGGGTCGTGCGCGTGGAAGTGAACGTTCCCGTGGCGGACGGGGCTCTGTGGGCCGAGGACACCGGGGGCGACGGGACCCCGGCGGTCCTTGTTCACGCCGACTGGACCGACTCGGGCATCTGGTCGCCGCTGATTCCGCTGCTGTCCGACCGTTATCGCGTTATCAGGTATGACCTGCGGGGATTCGGGCGTTCGACGGGCCCGGCGCGGCCGTTTACCCGCCTGGCGGACCTGCGGGCGGTGCTCGACCATCGCGGCGTGGAGGACGCCGTCATGGTCGGCCACAGCGGTGGTGGCGGGACCGTGCTCGGGCTGGCCGTGCACCAGCCCGAGCGGGTCAGGGCCCTGGCGCTGATCGCACCGGGAATCGGCGATTACCCGTGGCCCGCCGATGACGCGTTCTCCCTTGAGTGCGGACCGCTGATCGAGGCGCAGGACCGTGACGAACTGGTCCGGCTCGGCCTGCGGACCTGGGCGCCGGCCGGGGCGGACGACGCCGTCGTGGCGATGATGCGCGGTGCGGTCTCCTCGTGGTTCGCGATCGGGGACCTGGAACAGGCGGATCCGCCGGCGTTCGGCCGTCTCCGCGAGATCCGCGTCCCGGCGGTCATGCTGCTCGGCGACCTCGAGTACCCGATGGTCGCGGAGGCCAGCCGGGCGATCGCCGCGCGGCTCGACGGCTGCCGGACCCTCCTGGCGCCGGGGGCCGATCACCTGCTGCCGCTCCGCGCCCCGCATCGCCTGGCCGCGGCCATCGCCGAGATCGCGGGTTAACACGCGACCACGCACCGAGTTGCGTCTTGTCCGACAAGCGACATATGCGGAAATATGTGCATATTCGCATTTTGTGGGGCAGGTGGGGCTCGGTGGACGAGGTCAGTTTCGGTCCGAGGCGCGAGATCCGCCTGTCGGCGCGCCGCCGGCGGGTGCTCACCGCCGGCGCCGTTGTCGTGGCGGCGGCCGCCATCACCGCGGGCGCGGTCCTGGCGGTGACCACCGCGGCCACGCGCGCCGCAACCGGCCCGGCCACCCGTGCGCAGCGCGGCACCACGCAGCCCCTGGTGGCCCCGCTGGCCGAGGGCTGCCCGCCGGTTCAGCCGACCCGGCCGAGCCTGGCCGGCCTCCCGGCGGGCATGCGCCCGGGCGCGCTCAAGGTCATCAGCGATGCCGAATTCAGCGGCCAGTGCCGGGTCAGTCGGTGAACGTCGGGTCGGCGCCGTGCACCCGCGGCGCCCGGCCCTTGGGCTCCTCCCAGTTCTCCTGCCGCCCGAGCGCCGTGATGTCGAGCATCGAGTAGCTGCTGCCGATGATGTCCGTGCCGCGGGCCCAGGTCGAGTACGTGTGGAAGACCTGGTCGCCGTCGCGCAGGAAGCAGCTAAGGCCGGGAACCTCGGTGGAGGAGTCTTCCCCGAGCATGTCCGGCTCTTCCCGGTAGTTGTAAATGAGCGGCTGCCGGTCCTTGTCCACCGTGGCCTGGAAGTCGTAGTTGAAGTCGCTGCCGTGCGAGGAGTACCAGGGGATCGTCCAGCCCCTGGCGGCCCGGTACTTCTCCAGCTTGTCGAGCGGGGCGCGCGACACCAGGACGAAGTTCGTGTCCCTGGACTCGAGGTGGGCCAGCAGGCCGGCGGCGATCTCGTCGATCCCCGCGGTGCAGCCGGGGCAGGCGGCCTCCCAGTCGGGGCCGAACATCACGTGCTGGATGATGAGTTGCCTGCTGTCACCGAACAGGCCGGCCAGGGAAACCTGCCCCTCCGGCCCGTTGAACTGGTAGTCCTTGTCGACCAGGACCATCGGCAGCCGGCGCCGCTCGGCGTTGAGCGCGTCCCGTTCCCTGGTCGCCCTCTTCTCCTGGTCAAGCAGCCGCTTCCGTGCCTCAAGCCACTGCTCACGGGTCACGACGTCGGGGAAAGCCACTGCTGCCTCCTGCGGGTTGGGTGCCTCAGCGGGTAAGACCGCGGTTCTCGCGCGGATTAATCGGTCGGCCCGCGGGAATCAGGCGCTCAGCGGCCGTACAGGTCTTCGCGGCGGTCGGCCAGGTAGGTGCCTGAGGACCCGGCGGGCAGGTCCGCCACGACCAGTTCCTCGCCGGTGGCCCCGGCCTGCGCGAGCACCTCACCGCGCGGACCGCAGATCACGCTCAGCCCGTTGTATTCGAACACGTCGTCGGCACCGCAGTAGTTGGCGTAGACCAGGCCGCAGTTGTTCTCGCAGGCCCGCGCCCGGACGAGGACCTCCTGCACCTCATCGCAGCCGATCATGTTCGCGGTCGGCACGAAGATGGCCCTGGCGCCGCCGACCGCCAGGCTCCGCGCGGCTTCTGGGAACTCGACGTCGTAGCAGATCAGCATCCCGGCGCGGGACCCGTCGAAGTCGAATGCGGCCGGCCGCTCGCCGCTCGCGACGAACTGGTCCCGGTCCAGGTCGCCGTAGAGGTGCACCTTGCGATGGCGGCCACGGACGGCGCCGTCGGGGCCGATCATCGTGGCCGCATTGTACGCGGCACCGCCCGGTGCGCGCTCCGGGTGCCCGTAGACGATCGTGAGGCGATGACGCCGCGCGATCTGCGCGACGGCCGTCTCGGTCGGACCGCCCGCCTCCTCGGCCAGCCGCACCACCTCGGAGCGGGTGATGGCGTAACCAGAAGCGAACATCTCCGGTGTGACCAGCACCTCAACGCGCCGCGCGGCAGCGGACGCGCAGATCGCGTCGAGCCTGCGCAGGTTTCCCGCGACATCGCGGGACCCCGGCGGGCACTGCCACGCGGCGACGCGTGTCGTCGCGGCCATTCGTCACTCTCCCAGGTCGACCGGGGCTAGCTGCTCATAGAGGTCGCCGGGGCCCGGGTTGCCCGGGCGGGAGGCGCCGCCGAAGTGGTTCATGATGCCCCAGACGGCGTTGAGCGCCGTCTGGACGGCTCCTTCCGCCCAGCCGGGCATGAAGGAGACGTCATCGCCCGCCATGAAGATGCCCCGCTCGGCGGGCGGCAGGCCGTCCTGCATGAAGTGCCGGTACATGCGGTGGTTGTAGCGGTAGTGGCCGGGCAGCGCGCCCTTGAACGCACCGAGGAAGTGCGGGTCGTCCTCCCAGGAGACCGTGACCGGATCGCCCACGATGTGGCTCGCGATGTCGACACCCGGGTAGATCTTGCCGAGGGCGTCGAGCGAAAGCCTGACCCGCTGCTCGACGTCGTACGGCAGCATCTTCAGCGCGTCGGACATCCACGTGTACGTCAAGCAGATGACCGCGGGGCGGTCCTGGCCGTTGTCGAAGAGGTAGGTCCCCCTGGTGAGCCGGTCGGTGAGCGTCATGCCCATCACGGGTCGGCCGGTGGCGGGGTCGATGTCCTTCCAGAACGGCCGGTCGACCATGACGAACGTCTTGGACGACTGCATGTACCTGGTGCGGTCGAGCGCCATCCACAGGTCGTGGGAGAAGAGGCTCTCGTCGACGTCGATCTGGGTCGTCAGGAGCCAGCCCTGGCAGGTGGTCAGGACCGCGTCGTGGATCCGGTCGATCCCCCACCGGTCGCGCACGACGAACGCGCCGTCGCGCCGGTGAATGCCCGCCACGCCCGGGCGCGGCGCGCCGTGCAGGCTCTCCAGCGTGGTGCCGGGCGGCCACGGGCTGCGGTCGCTGACCGGCAACGTCCACAGGCGCCTTGGCAGTTGCTCGGCGCCGCCGACGATCAGCCGCTGGTCGGTGTCGCAGTTCGTGACGACGACCCGCAGGATCTCGAGCATGGAGTTGGGGAAGTCCGAGTCCCACCCCCCGGTGCCGAATCCGACGAGCCCGAACATCTCGCGGTAGCGGAACGGCAGCTTCGAGAAGCACCCGGCGGTGGCGACGAAGTCGTAAAAGGTCCGCCCGTCCCACTCCTGCACCAACTCGTTCCACCGCTTCTTGAGCGAGTCCACGTCCCTGGACCGGATCGCGTCTTGCAGCGCGCCGTAGCCGATCCCTGCCAGCGCCTCTTCCCAGGCGATCGCGACCTCGGCGAACTCCGGCGGCAGCTCGCTCAGGGTCCGGCCATGGAAGGTCTCCCCGGCGATGTCGATGACGGTGCTGCCCGCGGCCTCGGTCAGGGGGTTCGGGAACGGCGCGCTGGCGAGCCCGACTCGGTCCGCGTAGTGGAAGAAGGAGGTGCCGGACACCGGGAACCGCATCCCGCCGAGTTCGGCGACGATACCGCGGGCGCCCTCGAACTCGTATGAGCGCAGCCGGCCGCCGATGCGGATGGGCTCGTAGACCACCGGCCGGAGGCCAAGCTCCATGAGCTCGTGGGCGGCGACCAGGCCGGCCAGCCCCGCCCCGACGATGCCGACCGTGGCGCCATGCGCCGACGCGGGGACCGAGCCGAGCCCGGCCGGGTGGTGCAGCCAGTCGTCGTAGGCGAAAGGAAAGTCGGGGCCGAAGATGGTGATCCGGCCGGGCTGCTGGTGTTCCAGCATGGTTGCGATGGTCACGCGACCTCCAAGACTGCCTGAGCGGCGTTGTGGCCGCCGAGACCAGACACCGCGCCGCCGCGCCGCGCGCCGGAGCCGCACAGCAGTACGCCGTCGGTGCCGGTCGCCACGCCCCAGCGGGCCGCGGGCGTGTCGAGCGCGGCACCGTCGGCCGCCCAGGGCCAGCTCAGGTCGCCGTGGAAGATGTGCCCGCCCGGCATGCCCAGGTCGGCCTCGATGTCTTGCGGAATCTTCGCCTCGATGCAGGGCCTGCCGTCTGAATCGCGCGCCACGACCGACTCAACGGGGTCGACGAGGTGCTCGTTAAGCGAGGCGATCGCGCGCTCGACCGCGAGCCGCTTGCGCTCCGCGCGCGTCGCCTGGTCGTCGAAGAGCGTCGCGGGCAGGTGCAGGCCGAAGTACGTCAGCGTGTGGGTCCCTTCTGGAACGTGACCGAGGATCGAGGGATCGGTCAGCGAGTGGCAGTACACCTCGCCGGGCATCCGCGCGGGTACGTGCCCGCCTGCGGCGTCCGCATGGGCCCGTTCCAGCTCCGCGTAGTCCTCGCTGAGGTGCAAGGTCCCCGCGAACGCGATCCGCGGGTCCGCCCCAGAGGTTAGCCGAGGCAGGCGGCTGAGCAGGAAGTTGATCTTCAGCTGGGCCCCGACCGGCTTCTGCGCCTGGTCGCGCTCCGCGCCGAGAAGGCCCGCGAGCACCCAGGGCGCGACGTTGGCCAGGACGAAGCGCGCGCGCAGCGTTCGCGGCCGGCCGTCCTTGACCACGTCGATCTCGGCGTCCCCGGCCCCGGTTCGCATCGCGGTGACCTCAACGCCGACGGCCAACTCGGCCCCCGCGGCGCGGGCCGCGGCGGCGAGCGCGTCGGTGACCGCGCCCATGCCGCCCACGGGCACGCGCCACTCGCCCGTCCCGTTGCCGATGAGGTGGTAGAGGAAGCAACGGTTCTGGATGAGCGACGGGTCGTCCATCCGCGCGAAGGTGCCGATCAGCGCGTCGGTCGCCACCACCCCGCGCACGGTGTCGTCGCGGAACCGCTTCTCGATCGCCTCGCCGAGCGGCCGCTCGACGAGGTCGTGCCACACGACCGGGTCGGCCTGCGCGCGCAGCGCCGCCGCCCGCGGCAGCGGTCCGGTGAGCGTCGGTGCGACGACGGCGGCAAGCTCGCCGACCTGCCGGTAGAAGTCGCGCCACGCCTCGTACTCCGCGTCGGAGCCCGTCAGGTCGCGGAAGCTGTTCCTGGTCGCGGGGCCCTCTGGGCGCTCGACGAGCAGCCCCGTGGCCGTGCCGTCGCGTCGCACCGGGGTGTAGGACGCCGTCGAGCGTGATGCCAGCCGCAGGTCGAGGCCGAGGTCGGCCACGATCGACTGGGGCAGCAGCGACACGAGGTAGGAGTACCGCGACAGGCGGGTCGGAAAGCCGGCGAACGCCTGGGTGGACACCGCGGCACCGCCGGTGCGCTCGAGGCGCTCGGCGACCAGCACCGACAGCCCCGCGCGGGCGAGGTACGCCGCGGCGGTGAGGCCGTTGTGGCCGCCGCCGACGATGACCACGTCGTAGGCGCCGCGTCCGGTCAGGGATTCACTCATGTGCCGATGGTACGGGCCGTCCGTCAGGACAGCGCGGCGGCCAGGCTGACTCCGGCGAGCACCAGCATGATCGCGCCCGCGATGCGGGAGATCCAGGCCAGCGGGATGAGCTTCAGCAGGCCGCGCCCGCCGGCGATGGCGAGCCCGCCCACCGCCCACAAGGCCAGGGCCGCGCCCGTGGCGACCGACGCCGGGTCGTGGTAGCGGGCGGCCAGGGTCGCGGTGGCGATCTGGGTGAGATCGCCGAACTCGGCCACCAGTATCACCATGAAGCCCGTGCCCGCGACGCGCCAGAATCCCGGCTCCTTGCCGTGCAGTTCAACGTGCTCGTCCTCGTCGCCGCCGTGCCGTCCGCGCAGCAGCAGCACGGCGCCGACCGCGAACAGCGCGGCCACGATGACCTCAAGCGGGCGGTGAGGCAGCAGGCCGAGCACGCTGCCCGCCGCGATGGCCAGGCCGACGTGCACGGCGAAGGCGGCGGCGACCCCGGCAAACACCCAACTGGGCCGGTAGCGGCTGCCCAAGATCAGGCTGGCGAGCGCGGTCTTGTCCGGCAGTTCGGCCGTGAAGATGACGGCGAACACCGTCGCCGCGATAGCGATGCTCATGGGCGGCGCCTCCTTCAGGCACGACAGCCACTGGCTTTCGGTCTGAAGGTCTCGCTCGAGCCCCGCGGGCTCCCGGGCGCCGGGCCCCGTCAGGGCCAGCATGTCGACGTTCCGGCGGAAGAGCTACTCCCCTTCGCTACGCCATCTTACAACCGCCGGCCGGCGGGGTTACTTCCGCGCGGCGGCTATATGTCGCCCATCGGCACGATCTCCATGACCTCGATGGACGCGCCGGGCATGGCCAGGTGCGGGTGGCCGTCCAGGATCGTCTCGACCTCCTCGGCCGAGCCGGCCTCAAGGATCGAGTACCCGGCCACTCCGTCGGCGCCGGCCGCGCCGGGGCCAACATGGGTCGTGTGCGCGAGCGGGGCGCCGAGGTCGGCGACGGCGTAGCCCACCCTGGTCGCCCAGGCCCGCCAGGCCTCCGCGCCGGCCTGAATCTGCTCGGGGCTGGCGTTGGCCAGCTGCTCGCGCGCCGACGCCTGCGCACGATAGAGAATCATGAACTTCGACATCGTGTCCTCCCCGGTCTTCGCGGCGCCCGGTGGCAGCCCCAGGGGTGACGATACGCCGGCCGGCGGCGGCTCTGCGTGCCGCCCCGCTACAGCCGGCCGGCGATTTCCGTGATGGCCGCGCCGGCCAGGTCCCAGTCCTGCGTCGCCGCCGCCGCCTGCGCCGCCGCCGGGCCCTGCTCAAGCGGCCGGGCGATGAACGCCGTGGCCAGGCCCACCTTGCGGGCAGCGGCCAGATCGGCCTCGTGCGCCGCGGCCAGCATGACCTCGCCCGGGTCAAGCTCGAGCAGGGCGGCCGGCCGGAGGTAGGCCTCGGGGTCCGGCTTGTACGCACGTGACACGTCCGAGCCGAGGATCAGGTCCCATGGCAACCCGGCCGCCTTCGCCATGTCGAGCAGCAGCGACGTGTTCCCGTTGGACATCGGTCCCACGATGTAGCCGCTCCGCTTGATCGCCGTGATCCCCGCCACGCTGTCCGGCCACGGCGGCAGGAAATGCCAGGCGCGGGCGAGGCCGTCCAACTCGACGGGGTCGAAGTCGCCCGGGTCGAGCCCGAGCGCGCGCAGCGCGTCGTCCAGGTTCTCCCGGTGCAGCACGTCAAGCGTCACGAACGGTCGCGCGCCAGCGCGCACGCGCTGCATCGCCGGCTGGTACTGGCCGCGCCAGGAGTCGGCGAAGGCGTAGGGGTCGAGGTCAAGGCCGTGCACGGAGGCGAAGGCGCCAACCGCCGCGGCGATCCCCGATCGCCAGTCCACGACGGTGCCGAAAACGTCGAACAGCACCGCCCGCACGGTCTGCCCGGTGGAGGGGGAAACGTAGGTCACCCGGCCAGCATCGCACCAGCGATCGCGCCTGGCTACCAGGGCACGGGGTGCCCCACCTGGGCCAGTTCGCCATCAAGACATGCTTAGTTCACCTTTCATTCATTTGTGAGTCGGCAGAGCGTTGCCTGTGCTCCGTAACGTGCGTGACATGGGTGGTTTGCGCAGGCGCGCCGTGCTGGTGTCGGGCATCGGGTTCTTCACCGACGCCTACGACCTGTTCGTCATCGGCATCGTGTCGACCCTGCTCAAGGGCCAGTGGCACCTGGACACCGGCCAACTAGCGCTGCTCAACGCGGTCATGCTGGGTGCGGCGTTCCTCGGGGCGCTGTTCTTCGGCCGGCTGGCCGACGCGATCGGCCGCACCCGGGTCTACTGGATCTCCGCCGCGGTCATGGTGCTCGCCGCGATCGGCTCGGCGCTGTCACCGTCCCTGGCGGTGCTGACCGCGTTCCGCTTCCTGCTCGGCTTCGGCGTTGGCGGTGACTACCCGGTCAGTGCGGTGCTGATGAGCGAGTACGCGGATCGCAAGGACCGCGGCAGGCAGGTCGCCCTGGTCTTCTCCGCGCAGGCCGTCGGGCTGATCATCGGCCCGCTGATCGCCCTGGCACTGCTCGGCGGCGGCGCGTCCGCGTCCTTGACGTGGCGGCTGCTGCTCGGCATCGGCGCCATCCCGGCGCTCGCCGCCGTCTGGCTGCGGCGCAAGCTGCCAGAACCGGACCGCTTCACCGCCGCGACCGCCGCGCCGAGCGCGGGCCACCCCGCCCAGGGCGCCGTGACGGCGAAGCCGGCCGCCGGGCTGCGGGCGTTCCTGGCCAACCGCAGGCTGCTCGTGCTGCTGACCGGGACGGCCGGCTGCTGGTTCCTGCTCGACTACGCCTACTACGGCAACACGATCTCCACGCCGCGGATCATCTCCCTCATCACGCCGAACGCCTCGGAAACGACGACGATCGCCATCCAGCTGGGCATCTTCGCGGTCGCCGCCGTGCCCGGGTACCTCCTCGCGATCGCCCGGATGGACCGTATCGGGCACCGCAAGCTGCAGCTCATCGGCTTCGTCATGATGGGCCTGTGCTTCGCGGTGATCGGCCTGGTGCCCGGCCTGACCACGGCGGTGGCGCCGTTCCTGGTGGTCTACGGCGTCAGCTACTTCTTTACCGAGTTCGGGCCCAACGTCACGACGTTTGTACTGCCAGGCGAGCTGTTCCCCACGCGGGTCCGGGCAACCGGCCACGGCATCGCGGCCGGCATCGGCAAGTTCGGCGCGTTCCTCGGCGTGTTCCTGTTCCCGGTCCTCCAGGACTCGCTTGGCCTGCGCGGCACCCTCCTACTCACCGCCGGCGTCTCCGCCCTTGGTGCCCTGCTCACCCTGGTCCTGCCCGAGCCGGCCGGCCTCAGCCTTGAGGAGATCGCGGGCCTCGCCGCGCCCGAGGACGAGGACGCGGCGACCGCCGCCGCGGGTCAGGTGATTCGCGCCGCCTGAGCGCTTCATGCAGGATGGATGCCATGTCCATCGCCTCCCCACTGGCCGGCCTCGGCGTCACCGCGCCCGTCCTGGCCGCCCCCATGGCCGGCGGGCCCACGACGGCGGCGCTCGTCACGGCGGCCGCGCGCTCCGGCGGCATGGGCTTCCTTGCCGCCGGCTACAAAACCGCCGAGCAGCTCCACGAGCAGCTCACGGAGGTCCGCGCGGGCACGGGGGCCTTCGGGGTCAACCTGTTCGCGCCCAACCCGGTCGCCATCGACCCCGCCGAGTACCGTCGCTACGCCGCGGCGCTGCGCCCACTCGCGGAGCGCTACGGGGTGGAGTTGCCGCCGGAACCAGTGGCGGACGACGACCAGTGGGAGCAGAAGCTCGATCTCCTGCGCCGCGCCCCGGTGCCGGTCGTCAGCTTCACCTTCGCGATCCCCGCGCGCCAGGTCGTCGCGGCGCTCAGGGCCCAGGGGAGCGTCGTCGTGCAGACTGTCACGAACGCGGCCGAGGCCGGCGCCGCCGCCGCGGCGGGCGTCGACATGCTCGCGGTCCAGGGCTACGCGGCCGGCGCCCACTCCGGTACCCTCACGCCAGAGCGGTTCCCCGAGCCGGTCCCCACCGCCGCCCTCGTCGCGATGATCCGGGCTGCCACGGGGCTTCCGATCATCGCCGCGGGCGGACTGGCCAGGCCGGCCCAGGTCGCCGCCGCGATCCGCGCGGGTGCGCAGGCGGTCATGGTCGGAACCGCCTTGCTGCGAACATCGGAGAGCGGCGCGTCCGCGGTGCACCAGGCCGCCATCGCCGACCACTCCGGTCCTGACACGGTGCTGACCCGGTCCTTCACCGGCCGCCCGGCGCGGGGCATCCGCAACAAGTTCATCGACGCCTACGACGCGATCGCCCCGTCCGGTTACCCGGCCCTGCACTACCTGACCAGCCCGATCCGCAAGGCGGCGGCCGCCGCCGGCGACCCCGAGGCCGTGCACCTGTGGGCAGGAGCCGGCTACCGGGAGGCCGCCACCGGGGCCGCGGCCGACGTGCTGCGCACGCTCGCGAGCGCCTGCTGACTCCGGCGGGTGGGGATGACCCCAGCTGATTTACGGCTGCCAGATTGCCCGCGATTTCGCGGTAGCCACGCGGAAATTGTCACATCCATTACGGGGGGAGCGCCGCCGTATAGGTTGTGATTCGTTCCCGAGACTCGGGATCATTTGACTGGGGGGATTGCGTCAATGGCGTGCAATGTGCATTTCTTCCGGAATTACTTGACCGGCGGAATCGTGGTCGCCGGGTCAATTCTCGCGGCCGGCTGCGGCACGCACACCTCCGCCGGCTCAGGCCAGGCCGCAAGCGCCGCACCCGCCACGCACGGCCCCGCCACGGCGGCCGCCACGGCGGCCTGCTCCTCATCGAATCTGCGCATTTCGCTGGGCGTAGGCGGCGCCGCCGCCGGGACCGATTTCACGGTCCTTGATTTCACCAACGGCGGCAGCGCCCCGTGCACGCTTCGCGGATTTCCCGGCGTTTCGCTGGCCGATTCAACTGGCGCCCAGATTGGCGCCGCCGCGACGCGCAACCCGGTGCGGCCCTCGACCCTGGTGACGCTCGCCCCCGGCGCCAAGGCCAGCGCCGAGCTCGGCGTGGCCAACGCGGAGAACTACCCGGCGGAGGCCTGCAAGCCGACGTCCTCCGCCCGGCTGAGGGTCTTCCCGCCGAACCAGACCGTGGCGATCGAGGTGCCGTTCGCGGCCACGGGGTGCGCGGCCTCGTCCGCGCACCAGTTGAGCGTCACCGCGGTCACCGCCGGCTAGGCGGCATCCGGTTCGAAGCCCGGCATTCCGTAAGATTCACTAAATTCAACAGAAGGGCTCGCAAACTACTCGTCACTACGCGGCTTCCGTGTGATAATCACCGTGCTCTACCACATTGGTTGGCTTGCGGACCACAAAGTCTGCCAAGTCACAGCAGGTTCAGACCGAAGCCGCAGGCGGCCGGCCTCCAACGGTCGCCACAGATCTGAGGAGTGTGCCCTGAGCATGGCTCTCTCTGTTCGCTCGCGCCTTTGGGCCGGGCTGGCCGCGGGGGTGTTGACCGTCGCGGCTTCAGCCGCCGCGACCTCTGGCGTCGCCCAGGCCTCGTCCACCCCTGGGCCCAATACCCAAGAGAAGGTGCCGACCGGGCTGCTCGCCTCGGCGCTGCCCGGCGCGACGCCGTTCGGTGACACCTCGCCAAGCACCCCGGAGCAGGTCTCCTTCATCCTGAAGGAGCGCGACATCTCCCAGCTGGAGTCGTCCGTCACCGGCGGCAAGACCAGCTTCGACTCGGTGAGTCAGTTCGCGGGCAAGTACGGCCAGACCTCGGCCGTGGTCGGCGCGCTGACGAGCTACCTGGCCAAGTACGGCATCACGACGAAGGTCTACCCGGGCAACGTAGACGTGTCGGCGTCAGGCACGGCCGGCGAGTTCGACCAGGCGCTCAGCGTCACGCAGCAGAACTACCACGTCCCCGCGCGGCCGGGATACGGCGGCGGGACGGTCTCGGCCCAGACGGCATACAGCGCCACCGGCGCGCCCGAACTTCCTTACCGGCTGTCGCAGTACGTGCTGTCGATCCTCGGGCTCACCAACTACGCGCCGTTCAGCAGCCACGCGGTGCACCTGAACTCCGTGACCACCAAGCACGCGGCGTCGTCCGGCGACGCTCCCGGCAGCTACCTGCCGTCGGACTTCGCTTCCAACTACGGGCTGACGCCGCTTTACAAAAAGGCCAACGGGTCGGGCGAGACGATCGGCATCGTCACGCTCGCGGCGCTTGACGTGGGCGCGCCCGAGTACTTCTGGCAGAACGTCGCGAACGTGCCCGCCACCGGCCGCACGGTGAGCGTGGACAATGTCGACGGCGGCCCGGGCGCGCCCAGCGACGCCTCCGGCACCGGCGAGACCGACCTTGACGTCGAGCAGTCCGGCGGCGTGGCCCCCGGCGCCGACGTGATCGTCTACCAGGCGCCGAACTCCGACCCTGGCTTCATCGACGCGTTCTTCACCGCCGCGAGCCAGAACGTCGCCGACACGCTCTCCTCCAGTTGGGGCGAGTCGGAGACCTTCGTCGCCGGCGCGGTCGCGGCCGGCGAGGAGACGTCCACCTACGAGGCCGCGTTCGACGAGGCGTTCCTCGAACTGGCGGACCAGGGCGAGTCGACCTTCGTCTCGGCCGGCGACGCCGGCGCCTACGACGCGTCGGAATCGGGCGACCTCGGCACCACGAACCTGTCGGTCGACACCCCGGGCGACAGCCCGTACGTCACCTCCTCTGGCGGCACCACGCTGCCCTGGAGCGGCACGCTCACCGGCCCGGACGGGTCGGCCAACGTGAGCGTCACCAGCCAGCGGGCGTGGGGCTGGGACTACCTCTGGCCGGCGATCGCGAGCACCACCGGCACGAGCTACGCGGACACCGCGACGGCGTACGTGGTCGGCGGCGGCGGCGGGTTCAGCGCGGTCGAGCCGGAGCCGTCCTACCAGCGGCTCGTCTCCGGCACCGCGAACTACCACGGCGAGCAGTACCTGACACCGACCGACTTCCAGGTCGTCGAGCCGGGCACGAACTTCGTGGAACCGACCTCGTGGAACGTCACGTCGACCCCGCCCGAGGTCAGCGGCAGCGGCTCGGGCCGGGCGGAGCCCGACCTGTCCGCGGACGCCGACCCGCAGTCCGGTTACCTGCTGTACGAGCCGTCCTTCGCGGGCGTCAGCCAGCCGACGCTGCAGTCCGGCTGGGGCGGCACGAGCTTCGTGGCACCTCAGTTCAACGGCTCGACCGCGGTCATCGACTCCTACCTGGGGCACCGCATCGGGCTGTGGAACCCGAGCCTGTACTCGTTCGCCGCGGGTTCGCAGAGCCCCGTCACGCCGCTCAGCCAGGCAAGCAGCAGCAACGACAACATCTTCTACACCGGCAACCCCGGCGAGCTCTACAACGAGGCCACGGGCCTCGGCGTACCGAACCTCGCCAAGTTCGCCAGCGACCTCGCCAACCCGTAAGGCGCGCTGAGCGAAACCGGGCCGTCCCGAGCGACACGGGACGGCCCGGTTTCTTCCTCACGCAGGCGGTGCGACCGGGGCGGTCTGGCCGGATCGGCGCAGCGCGTGCTCGACGAAGCCGCTGGCCTTGAGTTCCTCGACGACCTCGCGCAGGAACTCGATGGTCTCCTGCCGCTTGGCCCTCGGCGTGCCCACCGCCTGCGCTATCTCCATGAATCGGCCCTCGATGAGCCGGTACCCGGGGTGCGCGGCGACGAACTCGGTCATCGGCTCCCTGACGCCCGCGGCGGCGTCCAGGTCACCGTCGACGAACGCCTCGGTGCCCTCCCCGCCGCGCACGATGGTCGCGTGCCGCAGTGTGCGGGTGAGAAACAGGTCGTAGGCGGAGCCGTGCTTGACGCCGATGCGGACGCCCTCCGCGTCCACGTCGGCCACCGCCGCCAGCGGCGACTCGCGTGGCACCGCGTAGACGCCCTCGATCAGGACGTACGGCGCGGTGAACGCGATGTCCGCCGCGCGGGCCGGCTCGATCGCCAGGAAGCAGATGTCGGCCTGGCCCGCGGCCGTCGCCGCGAACGATTCGCGGGCCGCGCCGAAGCAGCGGAACTCGGCCCGCACGCCGAGCAGCGCGGCGATCTCGTGCGCGATGTCCACCGTGACGCCCGTGGGCGCCGCCGGCGTGCCTTGCACCAGGACCGGGTTGCCCAGGTTCAGTGCCGCGCGCAGCACGCCGGCGGGGGCGAGGTCGGTCACGATGGCGGGCGTGGCATTCAGCATGGGCCCACGATAGCGGGCCGCCGCGCTACGCTCCTGACAACGGCCTCCAGGCCGGGTCACGGCCGGACAACGCGAGCAGCCGGTCGAGCAGCGGCGCGTCCGCGGGCACCTGGACCGGCTCGGCGAACCCCTTGTACTGGCGGAACAGGTCGGCGTTGGCCTCGACGGCCCGCAGGGCGGCGGCCGCGGCGGGCTCGCTGACCGTGTACGCCTGCCTCGTCGCGGCACCCAGGTCCCAGCCGTGCAGCACCATCTCCGCGATGTTGAGCGCGGCGACGTCGGCGGCGGGGGTGGCGGAGCCCATGATGGTGAGCGACCCCTCCCAGGTGGCCGGGTCCGACCAGGCGGTCAGCGCGCGGTCGAGTTGCGCCCGGTAGTCGGCGGCGAAGCCGGGATCGGCCGCGAAGTCGCGGTCGATCACGTCCTGGCTCACCGAATCGCCGTGCGCCCGGGCCTCAAGCGAGTAGGAGGTCCACACGATCAGGTGGTTGAGCAGGGTGCGCACGTCCCAGTCGGAGCACGGGGTCGGCCGCCAGAACTGCGCGGCGTCCACGCCCGCCACGGTGCGCGCGGCGGCGTCCGCCGCGTCGGTCATCTCGGCATGCAGGTTCATGATCGGTGAGGCTAGCCGCACCCGGAGCCGCCGTCTTGAAGAAACGCGACAGGCGCGCACCCAGGCGTGACCGGTAGCGGCGCCGCTAGCTGGCGGGGAGCACGCGGTAAATCGCGCCCGCGGCGTCGTCGCTCACGTACAGCGCGCCGTCCGGACCTGGCACCGCGTCCACCGGCCGTCCCCAGTAGCTCCCGTCGGCGCTCTCGAACCCGCCGATCAGGGTGACCGCGGGCGTCAGCGTGCCCTTGGCGGCGTTCCACGCCAGCCAGAGCACCGCCGGCGCCTGCGGCGGCTGGCGGTTCCACGAGCCGTGCACGGCGACCACCGCGCCGCCCGACCAGGGCGCCGGGATCTTGCTGCCCTCAAGGAAGGCGGTGCCGAGCGGCGCGCTGTGCGCGGGCAGCCCGACCTCGATCGGCGTCAGCTTCGCGCAGTCGAGCGCGGTACCGCCCGGGTTGGTGACCGAGTTGGCCACCAGCGGGACGTTGGCGAGTGACCCCGCCGGATGGTTGTCGTCCTGGTCCGGGTCACAGTACGGCCAGCCCAGGTCCCGGCCGGCCGTGACCGGCACGACCTCGTCGGGTGGATGGTTGTCGACGTACGACTGAATGACCCGGCCGAACGCGTCGCCGATGCCGGCGTAGGCCGCGTGCGACGGGTACGGGATGTTGTCGCGCTCGTTGACCGCGGTCCATACGGAGCCGTTTGGCGCCACCGCCAGCCCTTCGCCGTTGCGGACCCCGCGCTCGACCACGTGCAGGCCCGTCCCGTCGGGGCGCACCGACATGATCACCGCGCGCTGCGGCGTCATGGTCCTGTCGTCCGGGTTGGCGTTGGACGAACTGCCCACGTTGAAGTACACGGTGCCGTCGGCGGCGACCGCCACGTCCTTCATCCGGTGCACGTCGTCGCCGCTTGGATCCTGGTCGGGCAGTCCGCCGGCGATCACCGTGCGGGCGCCGCCGATCCCGCCGGACCCCCACGGGTACCGGTCGATCTCGTCCGTTTCCGCGACGTAAAGCACCCACCGGCCGTCCACCGTGGCGAACGCTATCCCCTGGGGCGAGGTTAGCCCGGACAGCAGGGTCGTCATGGTCGCGGTGCCCGCCTGGTCCGGCCGCAGTTCCACGATCTTGCCGTCGTTCGGCTCGCTGACCAGCAGGTCGCCCTCCGGCGTCCACGCCTCCATGCGCGCGTCGGGCACCCGGGCCCACACCCGGGCGGTCCAGCCGGCCGGCATGGTCAGCGTGTGCGGCGTGGACAGCGCCCCGCCGCCTTCGCCGGCCGGCACGGCCAGGGGCGTGGCGGACGATGACCTGGCCGAGGGCGGCGGTGAGGACGAGCCCGTCACCGGTCCCTGCGGCCCCTGGCCCGCGGACCCGGCGCAGGCCGACACTCCCGCGACGGCGCCCGCCGCGAGCAGCGCGAGCGAGCAGGAACGCCAAGGCACCGCCATCGGGCCACCACCCGTCCAGCCAGTTGGCGGCGCAGGCGCGCGCCAAGGTCTCACCGGGACGACTTCGCCCATCGTAAGCGCCTGATGCCGGACAAGTGACGCATCGGGCGGTTACGTAAGCCTTTCATGCGGGCGGGAGCGCGGCCCGGATCTTCGCCGCGTACTCCTCCGCCGGGTGCTCGGCGTCGTACGGCTGCCGGGGGCCGAGCCAGAACCGCAGGCCGTCCTTCGGGTTGCGCGGTATCACGTGCAGGTGCAGGTGCGGCACCGACTGGCTGACCACGTTGTTCACCAGGATCATGCTTCCCGCCGCGCCGAGGCCGTCTTCTACCGCCCGTTCCAGCCGCTGGGCCGTGGTCAGGAACTCGGCCGCCTGCGCGGCCGGCAGGTCGGACAGCAGCCGCAGGTGCGCCTTGGGCGCCAGCAGCGTATGACCGCGAAAGAGCGGCCGGTGGTCGAGGAACGCCACCAGGTGCTCCGTTTCCGTGATGCGCGTCGCCGCCGTCTCACCCCGGATGATCTTGCAGAACACGCACTCCGCGGCGGGGTCGCGGCCATCCGTTGAGCCAGGCATCCCCGCAGTGTACGGCCCGCGGCCGCCGCCGGGCCCCGCGGCCCGGCCCGGCGGCCCGGCGCCGCTCACCGGCCGCGGAGGCGCGAGGGAAACGGAGCGGGCAGGAGTCAGCCGCATCCGTTAAGAAGAGACAAGAATTTTGTCCTGAACGAAATCGGCTTACTCATCCCCGCCCATGGCTCTTTCACTGGCGGGTTCTCCGTCAGTTGGCGGATGTCTCCGGAGCCGGACGCCACCATCATGTGGCGCGATTCCAGTTACCCGGACCTCGCCGTAGGCGGCGGACGCGGCACGCCCCTTGGTCACGTGGGTCACCCCCGTAACCCCACAAGGAGCAGACCGTGCCGGTTCACGCCCGGTCAGGCGACGCCTTCGCGGCGTGCCTGCGGCTCTTCCGTAGCTATCCGATGGCCGTCAGGCGGCACTACGCGGAGCACCGTTACGGCTCGATGGTGCTGATGCGCCGCGACGCGGGAACGGCGAAGTTCTTCGTCCTCATCATGGAGTGGGACGACCTGTTCGTGCTGCGGCACTGGGACCGGCGGGACGGGCCGCGGATGGAGATCGGGCCGGACGAGCCCGTGCCGCCCGAGGCCCGTCAGGTCATCGACGCCTGCGTCCCGGTGCCGCGGGACGGCGCGCTGCTCGGCTGGCTGTCCGGTTGCCAGGTGCAGACGGTGCTCGCCGCGTACGGCCGGCTGCCCGAGCCGTGGGATGACGCCTCCGCCGTCCCCGGTGTCCTGGTGATGCCGCGGGCCGGGAGCCAGCCCGCGCAGTGGCCGCCGCTGGCCGCGAGCCCGCTCGGCGACGGCAGGCTGTGGGGGCACGTCGAGCGCCGCCAGCTCATCGACATCGGCCCGCTGGTGACGCGCTGTCCGGGCTGCGTGTTCCTGGTGCCAGGCGGTGAGGGGGACGCCGGGCCGCGCCCGGCCGGCGCCCGCGTGGTGGTCACCGAGCGGCTGAGCACCGACGAGTTCTGGCTGCCGGCCGGCGTGTACGCCGATCACTGGACGCTCCGCGAGGGCATGCCGGTGATGACGGCCAGCCAACTGCTCGCGCTGCCCGGCGTCGTCGACCTGGCCGGCCGCCGCGGCCAGCAGCACCTTCTCGGCGTGTAGCCGCGAACGCTCGCTGACCCACCTGGACGGCGACGCCCAGGGGGCTCGGCTACAACTCGTCGTCCTCGGGGTGCGGAGGCGGTGCGGGGTACTGGTCGTCGTCGTATGCGGATCGCGGGGTCGGCACGGCGTACAGGGCGTTGTGCTCTATCCGCGACGGTGGCTGTGCCTCCGGCCCGGGGTCGCCGTCTTCAGCGGCCCGCCGGGCGGGGGCGTAGCCGACGCGCATCAGTATCTGGGGAATCTCGGTGTAGTAGGAGCGCCACGGCCACCGCCACTGGTCTTTGCGTGAGCCGGTCGCTCTCAGCTCGGCTATCTCCTGGGCCAGCCCAAGGTCTGCCAGCCGGGCCGGCTCAACGTCGCGCAGGCTGGCCAGCTCGAGGGACTGGGTCAGGAAGGACGCTTCGACCGCGTACCCGGCCGGGACCGGGGGGCGCCGCCAAAGGCGGTGCGGGTCAAGTGGGGAGTAGTACAGCTGCTGGCGGTAGGGAGTGCTGCGTCCGCCCGTCGTGGACATCGAGAAGCGAGTGCCGTTCAGCAGCGCGTGCTGCAACGCTTCCCCGGCCCGCAGCCAGTCGAGCGGGCGGTCGTCGTCGGTGGACAGCGCCATGAGTTGCGTGCGCCGGCGGGCGATCGGCGGCGTGCGAAGACGGTCCTCGAACGGTGCTTCTTCCGCCCGCCAGAAGATCGGCCTTGTTGGCGGCGCCTTCTCGCGCTGCCTGCCCGCCGGCCTGCGACCGAAGCTGATGCGCGCCCGTTCGTCGTTTTGGTGGGGTAGCAGCTCCGATGCCGGGTCGGCCAGCAGCCGCGCCAGCCCCTTCTCTCCCTCGATTTTCTTGTTCGCCGCGGCCATGGCGCGCAGTGCCTGCCGGCGTTGGGCGTCGGGCAGGATGCGAAGCCAGCTGTGCTCCCGCGCGGCGGCGATCTCCATCTCGACCAGGATCGGCGGCGGCACGGGCACGTACTGGTACGGGTCGCGGTCCGTGTGGCGCAGCCAGAGCGCCTCGTACAGCTCCTGCTCGGCGTCGGTGGGCGGGGCGGCGCGGCCCGGCATTACCTCCACGGAGGCGAGCCGGGTTCGCTGCGAGGCCACCGTGGTAAGCAGCCCGGAATCGAGGTCAAGCCCGGGGAGTAGCCAGACCGACGGTTCCCGGCCGGCCACCTGGACAGCGAGCCGTAGGTTGTACAGGGCGGCGCCGCAGCTGATCACAACCTCCCTCGGCAGCAGCCGGCCGAGGTGCTCGTCCGGCTCGGAATAGAGTTCCACCCGGTCGTAAACCTGGTTGCCCTGCTCATCGATGCCGCGCTCAAGCCGCCACGGGTGCTGGCCGAAGATGGCGGGCGCGTGCCGCATCGCGTTGCGAAGGCGCACCAGCTCCTCGTCGGTGAAGGTGTAGGTCACCGCGGGTCACCTCGATCCTGGGGAGCCCGCCGCTCCCCGGTCGCTTTCGAGAATCCCGCAGCCGCCGGGCGCTTACAGCAGGCGAAGGTCCCGGATGTGACCGGCGCAGGTCACCGAGCGGCCACGTCCTGACGGATTCGCTGGTCGAGGATGTCCGCGAGCCCTGGGTCCTTGTCCAGGTCGACCTTGCGCGCCCAGTGGGCGCCGCTGTTCCGCATCTTGTCCAGGTCCGCGAGGCCGAGCGTGCGCGGATGGGTGTGCGTGCAGCCCGTCCAGTCGATGTAACGCTTGAAGTCCGTGGTGCGGCTGAACCGGCCGGAGTTGACGAGGACGGAGTGCAGGAACACTTCCTCCGGAGCAAGGACGGCGCGGAAGAAGGCGACGACATCGGGGTTGACCAGGGCGTAGTCCCTGACGTACCTGGCGCATTCCGCCCGCAGCGTGCACGAGCCGCCGTAGCAGTGGAAGTCCGGGCCGAACACCGTGCGCCGGCGGCGGACGGCCACCGAGGCGTAGGAGTTGCTCACCCGAACCCACGGCTGCACGAGGTTGACGGCCATCAGCGGTCGCAGCCAGTGCTTCTTGGCCGGGCCGTCATGACCTCGGCGCCCCTCCTCGCTCGGTGCTGCGCGTTCCTTCCGAGAACAAAACGCGACAAAAGTAGCAGGCGTTACGACCTCCATCTTCCGGGAGATTATCCGGCTTTCCGTCCATAAGCTCGCATAACGCCACTGGAACCCCTCTGGTCGCCGGGCGGTTGCCGTGTTTTGACCCGTGGTGCGGCAGGGAAGGCAGGGACTATGGGGGGCGGGGGCATTCCTCGGGCCAGGTCCCACCCGGACCGGCTGCGCGGAAAATCGGACCAGGCGCGCGAGGACTCATCGGGCCCGGGCGCCGACGCTGCCAGGGCGCAGTTCCTCGCCCTGGTCTCGCACGAGATGCGGACGCCGCTGACCTCCATCATCTCGTTCAGCGAACTGCTGCGCGGCGAAGCGAGCGGGCTGTCGCCCCAGGGCCTGCGCTTCCTCGGCATCATCGAGCGGAACGCCGACCGGCTGCTCCGGCTGATCGATGACCTGCTGATCCTGAACCGGCTGGAAGCCGGCGGGCTGCCGCTCGTGCTGACCGAGGTCTCGCTGCCCGGCCTCGCGGCGGAAGCCGTCAAGAACGCCGCGCCGGTGGCGGCCAACTCGGGCGTCACGGTTCACCTCGACGCGGGCACCGGGCCACTGGTGCACGCCGACGCGCGGCGGCTCACCCAGGTCCTCGACAACCTGATCGGCAACGCGGTCAAGTTCTCCCACGTGGACGGGCTCGTCCGGGTCCGGCTGCGGTTCGTGCGCGGCACCTGGCGGATCGACGTTTCCGACACCGGGATCGGCATTCCCGCCGATGAGGCGGCCAGGCTGTTCGGCCCGTTCGTCCGTGGCTCCAACGCGATGGTGGCGGGCTTGCCCGGCACCGGACTCGGGCTCGCCATCGTCAAGTCGCTCGTCGAGATGCACGGCGGGCATGTGAAGGTGGAGAGCGTGCTGGACAAGGGCACGATGTTCAGCGTGTTCCTTCCGGTCCGCGCGACGGTATCCGCCCAGTGATTCGCGGTGGCACAGTGATTCGCCGGGGCACAGTGACTTGCGGGGCACAGTGAGCGACCGCGTGCTCGTGATCGAGGATGACCCCGACATCGCGCTCGGCGTCAGCACCGTGCTCGGTCGGAGCGGGTTCGAGGTGACCACGGCGGCGGCGGGCCGCGAGGGGCTGCGCGTCTTCCACCGCGAGCGCCCGGACATCGTGATCCTCGACGTCGGGCTGCCCGAGATGGACGGGTGGACGGTGCTTGCGCGGATCCGCGAACTGAGCGAGGTCCCCGTGCTCATGCTCACCTCGCTCGGCCAGGAGGCCGACAAGGTGCGCGGCCTGCGCGGCGGTGCCGACGATTACGTGACGAAGCCGTTCGGCACCGCGGAGTTCGTCGCCCGGGTGCAGGCGCTGCTGCGCAGGCAGCACGCGGCCGCCCCGCTGGCCGAGGCCTTCGACGACGGCCGCGTGCGGATCGACTTCGTCACCCACCACGTGCTCGTCGCCGGCGTCAGCGTAGAGCTCACACCGACCGAGTTCCGCCTGCTCGCGGCCCTCGTCCGGCACCGCGGCCAGGTGCTTTCCCCGGTCAAGCTGCTCGAACTGGCGTGGAGCGACCCGCTCGGCATCGGCCCGGAGCGGGTGAAGTACAGCGTCATGCGGCTGCGCCGCAAGCTAGGCACCAAGGCCGGCGGCGACTCGCCCATCGAGGCGGTTCGCGGGTTCGGCTACCGCTACCGCGGCCTGCCCGAGTGAGTCCGCTGCCGGCGAACGACGATTCCCTGGCCGCCCGCTGGTCCATACAGTGAAGACATGAGCGAGATCACCAGGCTTTTCCCGCTGCGCGGCGACACGCTAGAGCCACTGTGGCGGGAGGTGCTCGGAAGCCGCCTGCGGGCGCGGCGCACCGAGCGGGACGAGACCCTCGCGCAGACCGCTGAGCGGGCCGGGATCTCGCCGCAGTACCTGTCGGAGGTCGAGCGCGGCCGCAAGGAGCCGTCGAGCGAGATGATCGCGGCCCTCGCGGGGGCCCTCGACATCTCCGTGGCCGACCTGATGGCGGGCGCGGCGGAGGATCTGCGCCGCGCCGCCATCGCCGTACCCGGGACCAGGGCCGGCACCAGGGTGGGCACCAGGGTGGGCAACGCCGCCACGGTCCTGCGGCGTTCAGGACAGCGCCCGTCCGGCCCGGTGGCCCTGGCGGCGTAGCCTCGCGGTCAGCGGTCGGTGAGGATCTGGTCGACCAGGCCGTAGTCGACCGCCGCCTGGGCGGTGAAGATCCGGTCCCGGTCGGTGTCGGCCCGCAGGGTCTGCACCGTCTGGCCGGTGTGCGCGGACAGCACCGACTCCATGTCGCCGCGCAGCCGGACCAGCTCGTCGGCCTGGAGGATCAGGTCGGGAATGGTGCCCCGCCCGCTGACCGCCGGCTGATGCAGGATGACCCGGGCGTGCGGCAGCATCGCCCGGCGCCCGGCGGTCCCGGCGGCGAGCAGCACCGCGCCCGCGGCCACGGCCTGCCCGACGCAGGTGGTCGCCACCGGCGCCTTGATGTACCGCATGGTGTCGTAGATGGCGAGCGTCGAGGGGATGTCGCCGCCCTCGCAGTTGATGTAGAGGTTGATCTCCTGGTCGGGGCTCTGTCCCTCAAGGAAGATGAGCTGGGCGGTCAGCGTGTTGGCGACGCCGGGGTCGATCGGGGTGCCGAGGACGACGATCCGCTCGGTCAGCAGGTGCGAGTAAACGTCCATGATCCGCTCGCCGCGCGGGTGCTCGGCGATGACGTTGGGGATGGTGTAGCTGCTCACACAGCACCTCCGTCGCTCGTCGTGGTGGTAGCAGTGGGGCGCAGCCCGAACGCCCGCCGCTTGGCCGGCATGACCTGGCCGAACTGCGCCGCGATGGCGTCGATGAACCCGTAGTCCATGGCCTCGGGCGCCGTGTACCAGTGGTCGTGCGTTGAGTCCTCGAAGATCCGCTCGGGGGACTGGCCGGTATCGTCGGCGATGAGGCCAAGGACCGTGTCCCTGGTCTGCCGCAGGTCCGCGGCCTGCAGCTCCACCTCGACGGCGGAGCCGCCGATGCCGGCCGATCCCTGGTGCATGAGGATCCGTGAGTGCGGCAGCGCGTACCGCTTGCCCTTGGTCCCGGCCGACAGCAGGAACTGGCCGGCGCTGCATGCGATGCCGAACGCCAGCGTCGCCACATCGCAGGGGATGAGCCGCATCACGTCGCGGATCGCGAGCATGGACGGCACGGAGCCGCCCGGCGAGTTGATCCAGAGCGCCACGTCGGTTTCCGGGTCCTCGTCGGCGAGCGTGAGCAGCTGTGCGGCGAGCACGGTGCCGTTGTCGTCGTCGAGGACGCCGTCAAGCACCAGCACCCGCCGCTGGACAAGGGACTGACGGAACTGTTCGGTAAAGACCGGGGTCTTCGCTTCCTGAGCCATGTCCCCAGCCTGCGCGATGCGCGGCCCGGGCGGGTGCCGCCGCTGCCGTCGGCAGATCCGCCGCAAGCAGCGGACCTCAGCTCCGAGTGCGGGTAATGCAGCTCCGAGTGCGGGTAACGCGACCGCCCGCTCGAGGCGCGCGCCGGCCGCGAGCAGCCGCTCCTCGCTGTCGCGCGGGCCGATCAGCTGGACGCTCGCCGGTATCGGGCCCGCGTCGCGCCCGCGCACCGGGAGGGGCAGCGCGAGCGCGGGGACACCCGCCGCGTTAACCGGGGAGGTCAGCGAGCGGATTTTCCACAGCAGCTCAAGCTCATCGAGCAGCGGCGGGAATCCGGTGAGGGTGGGGGCGGCGAGGATGTCCACCCGGCGGAACAGGCCGTCGAGCGTCTCGCGCCAGCCCGCGAGCACCGCCTCCGCCGCGGCGACCTGCGCCGGCGAGATCGCGCTGGCGTGCTTGAGCCGGTTCCTGACGTCTTCGCCGATCTGGTCGGCCGCGGCGCCGTACAGGTCCTTGTCGGCCTGCCAGGCCTGGGCGTCGAGCACGGTGAACGCCGCCGCTATGACCGGGGCGAGGCCGGGGATGGCGACCGGCACCACGTCAAACTCGGCGGCGCGCAGCGCGTCGTCGATCGCCGCGGTGATCCGCGGGTCGCCCTCAAGCGCCAGCACGCCGACCGACCGCGGCGACTCGCCCGCCACGCTGAACCCCGGCTCGAGCAGCGCCATGCCCGCGGCGACGCCGGCGACGTCGCGGGCCATCGGCCCGATGGTGTCCAGGCCGGACGCGAGCGGCCAGACCCCGTCGAGCGGTATCCTGCCCCAGGTGGTCTTCAGGCCGGTGATGCCGCAGCAGGCGGCCGGTATGCGGATGGACCCGCCGGTGTCGGAGCCGTAGGCGATGTCGGCCTCGCCGGCGGCGACCGCCGTGGCGGAACCGCTCGACGAGCCGCCGGGCATCCGGCGCGGGTCAAGCGGGTTGACCGGGGTGCCGAAGGCCGCGTTCACCCCGGTGATCCCGTAGGCGAGTTCGTGCAGGTTGGTCTTGCCCACGAACCGCGCCCGCCCGGCGTCGATCGCCGCGCGCAGCCCGGCCAGGCAGGCGGCGTCACGCTCGGCGGGCAGCGCCCGGTCGGCGACCGGGCGCGAGCCCGCCGTGGTCGGCAGCCCGGCCATGTCGATCAGGTCCTTGACCGCGACCCGCGGTCCGGTGCCTGGCGTGCTGACGGTCATGATCCAGGTAGCCACGGCCGACAGCGTATGCCCAGGGACAGCCGGCGGACTAGGCGGTCGGGTCGTACCAGGCCTCGCCGGCCGGGAGCAGCGCGGACGAGTCGGGTCCCCAGGAGCCGCGCGCGTAGGGTACGACGGGCCCGACGTGACCGACGACGGGGTCGACGACGCGCCAGGCCGCCTCGACCGTTTCCTGCTGCGCGAACAGCCAGCGCTCACCGTTCAGCGCCGCGCCGATGAGGCGGTCGTAGGCCCGCATGTCGGCCCCGGGGTGCTGGACGAACGTGAGGTCCTGTACCTCGGGCGCCCAGGCCGCACCCGGCTTCTTCCCGACCAGCGTCAGCACCGCCTGGCTCTCCGGGTAGACGCGGAACCTGAGCGCGTTGGAGGTCGTGGTCGCCTCGCCGAGCCCGAACACGTCCTGCGGCACCGGCTTGAAGTCGACGTGCACCTCGGTGGCGGTGACCGGCAGGCACTTGCCCGCCCGGATCACGATCGGCACGCCGGCCCAGCGCCACGTGTCGGCCGACAGCCGGACGGCCGCGTACGTCTCCGTCGCGGACCCCGGCGCCACCCCGGCCACCGACTGGTATCCCTCGTACTGCCCCTTGACCACGTCGGCGGGCGTCAGCGGCCGCAGCGCACCGATGAGCCCGGCCTTCGACGAGGGCCAGGAGTTGAGCCCCGCCCCGGTCGGCGCGTCCGCCAGCACGGTGGCGAGCACTTGCAGCATGTGGTTCTGTATGACGTCCTTGATCGCCCCGGTCTTGTCGTAGAAGCCGCCGCGGTCGGCGACGTCGAAGGCCTCGGCCATCGTGATCTGGATGGACTGCACGTAGTTCCGGTTGAGCAGCGGCTCGATGATCGAGTTGGCGAACCGGGCGAACATCAGCGACTCGACCGGGTCAAGCCCGAGCCAGTGGTCGACCCGGTACACCGACTCCTCCGGGAAGTACTGGTGCATCGTGTTGTTCAGTGCGTGCGCGGAAGCCTCGTCGTCGCCGAACGGCTTCTCCACCATCACCCGCGACTGGGCGGCGAGCCCGACGCCGGAGATCCCCTCGGCGATCCGCGCGAAGAGGAACGGCGGCACCTCCAGGTAGTACAGCATCCGCTTGGCGCCGGGGCCGAGCGTGGCGGCCATCGCCTCGTACGTCGCGTGGTCCCCGAGGTCCCCGTCGACGTACCGCAGCAGGTCGAGCATCTTGACCGCGGCGGGCGCGGCCGGGTCCATGTTGTTCAGCTTGAGCGACGCGGCCGCGTACTCGCGGAACTGCGCCAGCTCCCAGCCGCTCTTGGCGACCCCGAGGACGGGCACGTCGAGCACGCCGCGCTCGACCAGGCCCACGAGCGCGGGGAAGGTCTCTAGCTTCGCGAGGTCCCCGGTCGCACCGAAGATCACCAGCGCGTCGACTTGTTCTGCACTCATGGTGACCCATCCTGCCAGCCCGGTAGCCGGGAGTAACAGGAGGCCGGCGCTTCCGGCAGGTTAACTTTTGGGGTGTGCCCGGCTGCCCGCGATCAGCAGCACGCAGGGCACTCCCGCGACGCACAGCGCAGCCAGCAGGATGCCCGCCACGGTCGCCGCGCCCTCGCCGCCAAGGCCGGCCAGCGGGGAAAGGAAGGCGCCGAGCAGGAACGGCAGCGCGCCCACCCAGGCCGACGCCGTTCCCGCGATGGCCCCCTGGTTGGTCAGCGCGATCGCGGTGGCGTTGGGGCGCATGCTGCCGAAGAAGGCGAGGAAGAAGAACAACGGCACCAGCAGTGCCACCAGCGGCGGGTGCCCGGTCAGCGCCGCCGCCAGGAACCCGACGGCCCCCGCGGCCATGACGAGCTGCGACAGCAGCACGACCCGGCCGACCGGCACCCGCTTGACCAGCCGCGCGCCGAGCTGTGCCATCGCCACCAGGCCGATCGAGTTGATCATGAAGAACACGCTGAAGAGCTGCGGCGACTCGTGGTAGGCGTCCTCGACGATGAACGGCAGCGCCGAGATGTAGGTGATGAGCGCGGCGTTGCCGCAGGCGATCGCCAGCGTGTAGCCGACGTACTGGCGGTCGCGCACCAGCGTCCGCGAGTCGGCGGCGAGCTGGCGCACACGCGACGGCGTGCGCCGTTCCGGCGGCAGCGTTTCCGGCAGGAAGGCCGACAGCAGGAACAGCAGCAGGCCGATCGCCGCGAGCACGCCGAACACGCCGCGCCAGCTGGTGAACCGCAGGATCTGCCCGCCGATAACCGGCGCGAGCACCGGCGCCAGCCCGAAGACCAGCATCAGCGAGCCGAGCACGCGGGCAAGCTCGGTGCCGGTGTACAGGTCGCGGACGATGGCGAGCGACAGCACGACGCCGCCCGCGCCGGCCATGCCCTGCAGGAACCGGAAGGCGATCAGCGCGCCGATGTCGGGCGCGGCGGCGCAGGCGACCGACAGCAGCGTGAAGGCGACGAGGCCGGCCAGCAGCGGCTTCTTACGCCCGAGGCCGTCGCTGACCGGCCCGGCGACGAGCTGCCCGACGGCCAGGCCGGCCAGGCAGCCGGACAGCGTGAGCTGCACCAGCGCCTGCGAGGCGTGCAGGTTCGCGGCGATCGTCGGCGTGGACGGCAGGTACATGTCCATCGAGAGCGGACCGAACGACGACAGCGCGCCGAGCACCGCCAGCATCCCGATCCGGCGCCGCTGCCCGACCGCCGGCGCGACGAAAGTTTCCATTGCTAAGGAATCGTATGCCGGCGCGGCGTCCGCGCCGACGTGCCGGTCTCCAGTGGTCACGGCCGCTTTTAGGAGATACGGACAAAATGATTGGCCCGAACGGGTTCGGCTGACTCACCGCGCCCCCCATGACCACGGACG
>Ga0335075_10001004_pt1 | contig 47557 bp, 38 predicted proteins | sample Lox_Sample_24_FD_206723 | JGI IMG/M metagenome (GOLD analysis project Ga0335075, IMG submission 206723) | Soil microbial communities from Loxahatchee National Wildlife Refuge, Florida, United States - Lox_Sample_2.4 | ecosystem: Environmental > Terrestrial > Soil > Wetlands | place: USA... | reverse complement strand
AAATATTCGCTGCTGTCGGCGCGGACGATCCCCTCCGCCGGCGGCAATACGGAATTCGCCGACATGCGAGCTGCCTATGATGCGCTGGACGACGCGACCAAGGCGGAATGCGAGACCCTGGTCTGCGAGCACAGCCAGATCTATTCGCGCGGCATTCTGGGGTTCACCGACTTCACCGACGATGAACGCCGCCGGTTCGCACCCGTGCAGCAGCGCCTGGTGCGGCGGCATCCATCGACAGGCCGCAAGTCACTGTTCCTGGCCTCGCATGCCGGCACGATCGTCGGCTGGCCAATGCCGGAAGCCCGCATGTTCCTGCGCGATCTGACCGAGCATGCGACGCAGCGCCGGTTCGTGTACGCGCACGTCTGGCGGCAGTGGGACCTGGTGATGTGGGACAACCGCGCCACCATGCACCGCGCTCGGCCATTCAACGCCGGCGAAGTGCGCGACATGCATCGCACCACGGTCGCGTGCGAACAGTCGACCATGGCGGAAGCGGCGTAGCGGTCTCCGTCTTCCGGCCAATTCGGGCACTGGCCCTGCCGTAGCCTCGTTACGCGAGCAATCCTGCCAGGCGTGGATCCCCACGGTGTTGCGCCTGCGCCGCCATGCGCATGGCGGCATTCGCTGCACCGTATTGCTGGTAGTTGCCGGACCGCTGCACGACCTCAAAAAAGAAGCGGTCGTCGAAGGCGGCAGTGTAGGCGTGCAGGTATTCGCCCTCATCGTCGCGGTCGTAGAGGATGTTGGCGCTTGCGAGTTGCTCGATGCGCACATCCTCCAGCCCCCATTTGGCGGCGAGGTCGTCGTAGTAGTTGGCAGGAATTGGCAGGACTTGCGCGCCCCGCGCGGTTAGCTGCCGGAGCGCAGACAGCATATCGTGAGTGGCGAGCGCGATGTGATGCACCCCGGCGCCGGCGAACGTGGTGAGGAACCGGCCCGTAGCGGTCTGCCGGCTTTCCGAGATGTTGAGCGGCAGCCTGATACTGCCCTCCGGGCTTACCATCGTGCGGCTGCGCACCAGTCCGTAAGGATCGGCGATTTCCCAAAGCTGCTGCGGGATGAAGCCGAACACCGCGCGATAGAACAAGACGAAATTGTCCATCCGGCCGACGGGAAGCGCCTGTGCAACGTGATCGATGGCGTCGAGCAGGGCCGGCAGGGGCGCTTCGGGAAACAGGTGGAAATCGTCCTGATAGATGGTCCGGCCGGAAGGATCGGGCTGCACGAGATAGATCAACGTGCCGTCCGGCGCCCGAACGGCAGGGATGCGGCGCTCTCCGGGGCCGATTCGTTCGCGCCATTCCGGACAGAGCAATGCGTCGGCGCGCTGAATGGCCCTGGCCGCGTCGTCGACGCGAAAGGCCACGGCGCACACCGACGGCCCATGCATCTGGAAATGTTCCGATGCCGCACTATCCTGCTCCGAATTCAAAATCAGGTTGATGTTGCCTTGCTGAAAAAGCTCGACAGATTTCGAACGGTGTCGGCCGGCACAACGGAAGCCAAGCATGCGCAGGTTCTCGCCGAGACGGCGGCCGGTATCGTCGTCCACCGCGAATTCCAGGAATTCCACGCCCGAGAATGTCGGCAGCGGCGGCAACATGACCGCCCCAGCCTCGGCTTCGACCAGGCGCAGCGAGCGCAACCCATCGCGCGCGATCAGCCGCGCCGGCGCGGCGCGAAACTCGTCGTTGAAGATTTCCAGGGAGAGCGGGCCGCGATAGCCGGCGGCAATCACGGCACGCACAAACCCCGCAACCGGCAGCTCCCCCTGCCCTGGGAAGTTACGAAAATGCCTGCTCCAGGACAGGACGTCCATCGAAAGATCAGGGGCATCCGCAAGCTGCACAAAGAACAGTTTGTCGGGGGGGAGCGCGGCAATGCCGGATGGGTCGTCGTCCAGCGCCAGCGTGTGGAAGCTGTCGACGATCAGCCCCAGCGCCGGATGGTCGGCGGTGCGTACGATCTCCCAGGCCTGCCGCCATCGGTTGACGTGCCTGCCCCAGGCCAGCGCTTCGTAACCGACGCGCAGGCCGCGGCGGTGCGCCCGTTGAGCCATCTCATGCAAATCGGCGGCGGCGCGCTGCGGATCGTCGATGGCAGCCGGCTGCACGTTGCTGCACACCAGCACGAGGTCCGTGCCCAGCGCCTGCATCACGTCGAACTTGCGTTCGGCGCGATCCAGGTTGCGACCGCGCTGCGGTTCCGGCATCGCTTCGAAATCGCGGAACGGCTGGAAGATGTGGATGGCCAGACCGAGCCCCTCGGCGATCGCGCGCACGTCCTCGGGAGAGCCATCGTAGGTCAGCAGGTCGTTTTCAAAGATCTCGACACCATCAAAGCCGATGGCGGCGGCAGCTTCCAGCTTTTCCGGCAGCGTGCCGCTGAGGGATACGGTGGCGATCGACTTGGGAAGCGGGACCGGGAGGATCATGTGGGCGACGGGCTCCTTCCCTGGCTGACGGTTTGCGCGGCTCGCTGGTCGTCGTCGCGCCCGTTGGGAAAGGGCCCTAGCGCCAACGCCATGGGCCGGTGCGGGTTTCGGCGCGGGCGCGCGGGTGTGGGCGTGGGTGTTGCCGGTGGGTTCTTGACGCGCATTAACTAGTTAGTTAATACCGCAGCGCACTCACCAGTTCAAGCAATATCCTCGCCGGCCGCGCCGGTGCTATCGCCCGCCGGATGCCACGGCGGCCAGAAAGAACAGCAAAGAACAGCAGCCATGAACCTTCCTGCGGAACACGCATGACCGATCGCGCAGGGCGCAGCCTGTTGCTCGGGCTGATCGGTTCCGGCATCCAGGCGTCCCGAACCCCCGGGCTGCATGAGCAGGAGGGAGAGGCGCTGGGGCTGCGGATCATTTACCGTCTGATCGACCTGGAACGTCTGGGGCTTGGCCCGGCCGCATTGCCCGAACTCCTGGTGGCTGCGGAACGTATGGGCTTCGACGGCTTGAACATCACTCATCCGTGCAAGCAGGCCGTACTGCCGCTGCTGCACGAACTGTCACCGGACGCAGACGCGATTGGCGCGGTCAACACTGTCCTTTTCCGTAATGAAAACAGAATCGGCCACAACACCGATTGCTGGGGATTCGCGGAAAATTTCCGCCGGCGCCTCCCGGGGGTGGCTCTGGACCATGTCGTGCAGCTCGGTGCCGGCGGCGCGGGGGCGGCGGTCGCGCGCGGAGCTCTCCAATCAGGTGTACGGCGTTTGACCATCTTCGACGTTGAAGCCAGCAGGGCACAGGCAGTGGCCGAGCGCCTCAACTCTCAGTTCGTCGACCGGCCGGCAAGCGTCTGCACGGATCTCGCATCCGCGATGTCCTCGGCAGACGGCCTCATCAACACCACGCCGGTGGGAATGGTGAACCACCCCGGACTCCCCTTGCCCGCGACTCTGTTGCGGCCGTCGTTGTGGGTCGCCGAGATCGTGTATTTCCCTTTGGAAACCGCCCTGCTTCGGATCGCAAGGGACATCGGCTGCCGCACGCTTGACGGTGGCGGCATGGCCGTATTCCAGGCCGTAGAGGCGTTCCGTCTGTTCTCGGGCGTCACGCCGGACGCAGAACGCATGCGCCAGCATTTTGACCGTATGGGTACCGCACCAGCGGCAGATTGATGCCGGTTGCTACCTGTGCCGCGATGGCTGCGGCGCGACATGACGACGAACACGGGCCTTGCGCGCGATTGATACGGCGGCGGCAGTGTCGGGCGCTTCCTCTTGCAGCAGGCCAAGGATCGCATCTCCGATCATCCGCTTATGCCGCTTGCGCAGGTCCGGCGCCGAGAGGTCCCAGCCGAACAGGGCACCGAAGGTGTGCCGGTTCGACACGCGAAAGAAGCAGAAAGCGCTGATCAGCATGTGCAGGTCGATAGGCCCGATATCGGACCGGAACGCGCCCTGCCCGCGTCCGCGCTGCAGGATCTTATCCAACTGCTGGATCACGCTGGTGTTGAGGTTACGCAGCCGGTCCGATTTGGCGAGATGCCGGCCGTTGTGAATGTTCTCTATGCTGACCATGCGTATGAAATCCGGATGCGTCTCCTGATAATCGAAGGTAAATTCGATCAGCCGCCGCACCGCATCCGATGGCGTCAGGCTATCGAGATCGAGCTCCTGCTCCATGCGGCGGATGTCGCCATAGACTTCTTCCAGCGCAGCCAGGTACAATCCCTCCTTGCTGCCGAAATAGTAGTAGATCATCCGCTTGTTGGTTTTCATGCGGGCGGCGATCGCGTCCACCCGCGCACCGCTCAGGCCGTTTTCAGAGAATTCCCGACGGGCGGCGGCGAGTATCTCGCGCCGGGTGCGTTCCGCGTTCGGCTTCCGGCCCTGGCCGGATGCCTTGGTGCGGGAAGCGAGGGCACTCTCGGAGTGTTGCGTGGCCGACACCTTGGCTGGTCCTGGGCTGCAGAGCGGGGTGGAATGCAGTCACCGAGTGTACTCACCAGATAGTTAACAAACCATATGCGCCACGGCACCACCCGATCCGATTTCTCCGCCGATAGGTGTCCGCGACCGCACCGGGCCAGTGTCGTTCAACAATGTGGCGTCTGAAGAAGTGACAGGTTGGACCCGCCGGCGGCCGGCATCGCGATCGTCAGAGATGACCCTGGCTGTCCCCGCAAGCGCTTACCCTACCAGCACGTAGTCGAACGGCTCGCATTTACCTGGGCAGACCGGCAAGCGATAGGAAATACCCTTCCAGCCAACTGCCGACGCAAAACCCTACAGTACTAACAGCAGACCAGAACTGGAACCGCAGACGAATCCCGATGAACGTAGATCGGTTACGCCGCCCTTTTTTCTGCGTTCACCAGCGCTGTACCACGTTCCATCACCGGCGCGGCGCCGAACCGCATTGGGCCGAGAACCCTCGCCTCGGCCCACCACGCCGAATGACCTGAACGCGCCCTACTCCGCCGCAGCCTGCGCCTGAGCGACCGCCTCATAAGGGAAGCGCTTCACCCTATCCATATTCATCCCCTCGATGCGCAGCAGCCGGGTCGAGTCCTCGCGCCGCGGCGAATGCAGCACGCCGATGTCGTACAGATACGCATCGCCCGGCCGCATCGCATAATCCTTCACCCAGCGCGCCTTGCCCGGCTTGCCATCCGAAGGCCGCTCCAGGCAGTCCCAGTCCGTCATGATCGTTTCGCCGGACGCCTGGCCGTAGATCGCCCAGGACGGGCCGTGATCGTGCGGCTTGCTGCCCTTCGCGCCGGTATACCCGTGCGCCAGGATGGTGAAGCCCAGGTCGGGATCTTCGTAAAGCACCTTCCGCTCCGGCGTCCCCTCCGGAATGTAGGTCGCGATGAACTCCGGCTCGTGCAGCACATCGCTGACAAGCTTGCACACCATCTGCCGGCCCTCGCTGCCCGGATGGGTCTGCAGGGCGTCGCGACACTTGGCGGCGAATTGCTCTAGGGTGGTCATCGGCGTATCTCCCTGGTTCACGTGATTACCGACGATACGGGTAGCAGCGCGCCCGGTCCAGCGTCAGGCCAAAATGGTCGCCCAGCACCTTGATGGCGTCGCCGTGTTCGGCATAGGGGTCGCTGTTGCCCGGCCCCACGATGATGCAGCCGAAATTGGCGTCGCGCTTGCCGCCCGGCGGCAGCATGGCGGTAACCAGCGCGACGCCGTCCTCGTCGCGCAATGTCAGGAACAATGGCATCGCGCGTTTGATATGCGCTTCCTTGCCGATGTCCTGCTCGATAAAGACGGTCGACAGAGACCGGAAACTTTCCGCGGCCCGTTCCCGCTCCCGGCGGAAGTGTTTCTCCACCGCATGTCGCATTGCTTCCGATTCCGCCGCCGCCTCGCCTTCGGTAACGATGCGGAACCACGTGCGGTCGCCGGGCGCATCGCAAACGTATTCCATGCGCTGACCCCCTTCTCGATGCCTGGACGTTCCTTGCCACCAGTCTAGGATGATCGGCGACGCGGAGCAAACGTGAACGGGGGGAACATGGCGCTGCAACCGGACGGTCATGCGGGAGACAGTTTCGATTACGTGATTGTAGGCAGCGGCGCGGCCGGTTCGGTGCTGGCCGCACGCCTGACCGAAGATCCCGGCGTCACCGTCTGCGTGCTGGAATGCGGGCCGCCCGACCGCCACCCCTTCATCCACATCCCCGGCGGCTTCATGAAGCTGCTGTTCAATCCCACCTACACCTGGCAGTTCAAGACCGAGCCGAGCGAGGGCACCGCCGGCCGCCAGATCTCCACCACGCAAGGCCGCACGCTGGGCGGCTCCAGTTCGATCAATGGCATGGTGTACAACCGCGGCCAGCGCGCCGATTTCGATTCCTGGGCGCAACGCGGCAACCGCGGCTGGGGCTACGACGACGTGCTGCCCTATTTTCGCCGCACCGAACGCCGCATCGGCCCGGGCGACGACCGCGTCCACGGCCGCGACGGTGCGCTGCCCGTCACCGACATGGACTGGTTCCATCCCGTCTGCGAAGCATTCATCGCCGGCGCAATCGGCATCGGGATGCCGCGCGCCGCCGACTACAACAGCGGCGACCACCAGGAAGGCGTCGGGTATTTCCAGCGCGCAATCTATCGCGGCTATCGCCATTCCGCCGCGCGCGTGTTCCTGCATCCCGCGCGCGCCTCCGGACGGCTTGATGTGCGCACCGATGCCCGCGCCGCACAGATATTGTTCGAAGGCAAGCGTGCGGCCGCCGTGCAATATATCGACGACCGCGACCGCACCACGCAGCGCATCGTGCGAGCCCGGCGCGAGGTGATCCTGTCCGCCGGCACCGCCAACACCGCGAAGCTGCTGCAGATTTCCGGTGTCGGCCCCGCAGCGCTGTTGCGCGAGTTGGGCATGCCGGTGATCGCCGACCTTCCGGTGGGGGAGAATTTCCGCGACCATTATTCCGTGCGCCTGGTCGCGCGGGTGAAGAACATCCGCACGATCAACGAAATGTCGCGCGGGCTGGGGCTGGCCGGCCAGATTATGCGCTGGGCCATGGGCCGTCCCAGCATCCTGGCGCTGACCCCGTCCCTCGTGCACTGGTTCTGGAAATCCGATGAAGCGCTGGATTTCCCGGACATGCAGGGCGTGTTCACTCCCGCCAGCTACAAGGAAGGCTTCATCGGATTGCTCGTCGATTATCCCGGCATGACCGCAGGCGTCTGGCAACATCGGCCCGAAAGCACCGGCTATGTGCGCGCACGCTCTACCGATCCGTTCGAAGATCCGGTGATCCAGCCCAACTACCTCAAGGACCCGATGGACCGTCGCATCCTGCTGGCCGGCATGAAACTGGCGCGCAAGCTGCTGCACACGCCGGAACTGGCGCCGTATTTCGATGGCGACACGTTGCCCGGCCCCAACGTACAGAACGACGACGAATTGCTGGACTACGCACGACACTACGGTTCCACCGCGTATCACCTGATCGGCACGGCTCGGATGGGCCCGGTCACCGACCGCACGTCGGTCGTGGACGATCAGTTGCGCGTGCATGGGCTGGAAGGCCTGCGGGTCGTGGACGCGTCCGTGATGCCGACCATGCCGTCGGCGAACACATATTGCTCCACGATGATGATCGCAGAAAAGGCATCGGACATGATCCGCGGCCGCACGCCGCTATCGCAGGATGAACAATTGGCTGCATGAGCCTGGAAGCGGCAGAACAGCCGATGGCCGGGTCGAGCCCGGCCATCGTCGCATTCGACCCCTTCACCCCACCTGGAAGTTCGACGCATGCAGCATGGCCGGCGCCACGCCCGCGAAGTCCACCGATCCGTGCGAAGCACCAAGGCTCAACAACGCACCGCCATGCCCGTCCGGCGTCAGCGCGGCGATCACCGAGGCGGCACTGGTGTAGCCCCCCAGCCCGCCCGTCAGATCCACCAACAGCGAGGAATCCGATCCCGCCCCCTGGATCACGTCGGTCCCGCCGCCGGCAATGTCGATCGCCGTTCCCTGCCCTGCATCGACGATCGTCGCATTGGTACTGTGCAGGAACACCATGTTGCCATAACCGTTCAGCGCCAGGCTCGCCGAGCCACCGGTCAGGTCGTACGTTTCGTCGCCCGCCCCACCGGTGACAGTGTCGGTGCCGCCGGTCAGGGTGACGCTGTCGCTGTAGCCGGCCAGCGCGACGGTGTCGGTGCCGCTGCCAGCAACCACGATATCGCTGCCGGCACCCGCCGCGATGGTGTCGTTGCCGTTGCCCACGGTGATGGCGTTGCCATAGCCGGCCAGATCAACGGTGTCGTTGCCGTTGCCCAGCGTCACCGACGTGTTGCCTAGGCTGCCGGCAACGCTGTCCGCCCCGTCGCCGCCGGTCACAACGTTGTTGTAGCCGTTCAGGTTCACGGTGACATTGCCACTGCCGGCATTCACCGTCGCCGAGCCCTGGCCCGCATTGATCGTATCGTTGCCGCCATTGGCATAAATTGTGTTGCCCCAGCCGGACGCGTTGATGACGGCATTGCCGGCCGGCCCTTGAAGAACGGCGTTGCCATACGGACTGCCATTCACCGTGGCAACCGGATTGCTCACGTCGAGCGTAACCGTCCCGGTCGCCTGGTCGCCATACTGATCGGACACCGTGTACGTGAAGCTGTCGGAAGCCGACGCGCCGGCACCAAGCGACGCGAACGCCGCATTAGACGCCGTGTAGACAAGATCCCCGTCCACCAGCGATACACTGCCCGTCGTACCCTCGGTGCCGTCAGCCACCAGGCTGAGCGTATCGCCGGCAAATCCCGGCTTATCCGCGCCGAGAATCTGCTGCGTCAGGTCGATGCTCTGTCCCACCTGTACATCCGCCGAGACGTTACCCGCCGTCGGGCCGGGATCGACCGAGATTGCCACCGTGCCGGTCGCCGTGTCGCCGTACTGGTCCTGCACACCGAAGGTCAACGTGTCGCCGCCGCCGGCCGGCGCGGTGTACTCGACCGTAACCGCGCCATTCGCGGCGTTGCCGAGACTAACCTCGCCCGTCTGCACGTTGACCGATGTGATGGTCTCTGTATCGCCCTTGAATCCGGGCAAGATCAGGCTGTCGAGGTAGCCGGTCAGGTTCACGGTGTGACCGGAGGCGACGATCGTCTGCCCCGCGAGCACGGTCGGGCCCGGATCGACCGCGATGTCCGCGGTGCCGGTAACAGTGTCGCCGGCCTGGTCCTGCACCGTATAGGTGACGATATCGTCCTGCAGCGCCGCTTGGATTCCCTTGGTGGACACCCCGATTGTGCTGCTGTCCAGATCATAGCCGACGGTCGTCGGCGAGCCGTTGGCGGCGGCAATCGGCTCATAGACGAAGTCGCCGGCCTTGTTCTGAACGATGGTCCCCGCCTGCGCTGAAGCCGCGGTCACGGTCAGCGTGTCGCCGATGAGCCCGGGCGTCGCCAGTTGGCTCGCCATCGATGAAAGGTCGAGCGTGCCGCCATGGCCGACCACCAGGGTCGGATCGATCGCCGTCGGGCCGGGATCGATCGTGATCGCGATGCTGCCGGTTGCGGTATCGCCGTTCGAGTCCTTGACGTTGAACGTTACCGTGTCGTTGCCGCCGGCGGGCGCCGTGTAGTCGATGGCGCCGCCGAAATCGCTGATCTTGCTCTGCTGTGCGGTGATGCCGGTGATCGTCTCCGTGTCGCCGGGCAGGCCTGGCGTGATCAGGCCCTCGATGGTGCTCGCGAGGTTGACCGTCTGGCCGTGGCCGACGACCAGTTGGCCTGGCGCAACCGTCGGGCCCGGGTCGATGGTGACCGCGGCGGTGCCGGTCACCGTATCCCCGTACTGGTCGGCGACGGTGTAGGTGATGATGTCGCTGTTGCCCGGCACGGCGCCCACCGCCACGCCGAACAAGTTGGTCGTGCTGACGGCCGGCGGTTCATAAATGAAATCGCCGGCGGCGTTCTGCACGATGGTGCCGCTGGCAGCCGAGACCGCGGTGACGGTCAGCGTATCTCCCCCCAGCCCCGGCGTCGCCAGCTCGCTCGCCATGGTGGACAGGTCGATCGTGCCGGCATGGCCGATGACGAGCGATGGATCGGTCGCCGAAGGCCCCGGATCGATGTCGATTGTCGCGGTGCCGGTGACGGTGTCGCCGAGCTGGTCGGTGACCGTGTAAGTGACGGTGTCGCTGCTGAACCCTGCCGTCTTGCCCGCGCCGGTCCCGTTGCCGGTCACGTCGTAGCCCGTCGTGTCGGGACCACCGGTTCCGGTCGCGTCGTCCGCCGTCAGGTCGTAGCCCACCGTGGTCGGGCTACCGCTGGAACTGGAGAAGGCCTCATACACCAGGTCGCCGCCCTTGGTCTGGACGATCGTGCCGTCGGCGGCGGAGGCCGCGGTCAGCGTCAGCGTATCGGCTTTCAGTCCGGGAATCGCCAGTTGGCCAACCGCGCTGGACAGGTCGAGCGTCCCGCCGTGACCCACGACCAGCGTGGGATCCGTCGCGCTGGGCCCCGGATCCACCGTCACCGACGCGGTGCCGGTCACGGTGTCGCCGAGCTGATCGGTGACCGTATAGGTGATGGTGTCGCTGCCGAACGCCTGGCTGCTGCTGCCCTTGGTGCTGTCGGTCACGTCGTAGCCGACCGTCCCGGCACCGCCGCTCTGCGTCGCGTCTTCGCCCATCAGGTCGTAGCCGACCGTGATCGGGTTGCCGATCGACGGCGCGATCGGCTCGTAAATGAAGTCGCCGGCCTTGGTCTGAACGATCTCGCCATTGGCCGCCGACGCCCCGGTCAAGGTCAGCGTGTCGCCGGTGAGGCCGGGCAACGCCAGCGAATCCACCAGGCTGGACAGATCGAGCGTGCCGCCATGGCCGACCACCAGGTTCGGATCGGTCGCGGTCGGCCCCGGATCGAGCGCGAGAGCGACGCTGACCGGGGCGGAAACGCCGCCGACCGCGTCCTCGATTTCGTAGGTAAAGCTGTCGGCTTCGCCCGGCTGCAGTGTCCCGGGGGCGGTGTAGATCACCTCGTCCTGTGCGTTGATCGATAGCGTGCCTTGCGGCGCGTCGCCGACGAAGACCACCGAAAGGGGGTTGAACTGGCTCAATGCGTCGATCGTGCCGATGACCACGCTCTGGCCGAAACCGACCTCGGCGGGCGCGTCCGATAGGACGACCGGAACCGGCGCGGGGGTGGCGGCGATGGTGATATCCGAGTTGATGCTGCCGGACATGGGAAACAATCTCCTGCTTGCGCTAAGCCGCCGCGGGGCGGCGTTGGCGTCGCTCATTGCCGGAGACAGGCGGGGCGGGGTGTGGACGGACTCACACCGACGGCAAGGTCGCGAGAAGAAATTGTTCGCGTAGGTCCGGGCAACCGGCGCTGGTGCGCGCGGATCATGCCGGGCTGGATGTCACGGCCGAAGCAAACGGCCACAGAAGCAAACGGCCGTGTTGCCAAGCCACCTACTCGCGGGTAAGGTTGCTTCAAGTACTGAAGGGTCGCCGGTTCCGCACGGTCGCACCTTCTTGGATTATGCAGATGTCAAAACTATACAGCGGGTCCAGCCACGGCACCGGCTTTCGACTCAGGCATTCGCTGCCGCGCCAGTGGGAATACTCGCGACGAGCCGGGAGAGGCGTATCGTGGCGTCGGAAATCGAGGTGCAGGCACCTGGAACCGCAGTGTCGCCACGGCCGTCCGCCGATTCGTTCCGCCGCCTCAAGCAACTCAGCCAAGAGCAGATTGTACTGATTACCACGGTGGTACTGGCCGCGGCGTTTACTGTGTTCGTGCCGGGTTTCGCGTCGATCAAGAACATCCTGACACTGCTTGACGGCATCGCGGTGCTGGGCATTCTCTCTCTGGGCGCGGCCATCGTCATCATCGGCCGAGGGCTCGATATCTCGCAGGTCGCCTCGCTGGCGATCGGCGCGGCCCTCGCCGCCGTCGTGATGCGAGACGGCGGCAGCATTGCGTTCGGTATCGTCTGCGGGTTCGCGGTTGCGCTCGGGATCGGCGTGGTCAATGGCCTCGTCATCGCCTTCATCGAAGTCCCGCCGCTGTTCGCCACGCTGGCGACCAACCTCCTGATGTACGGCCTGGCACAGAACTTCATCATCGGCTCGACCTATTTGGTCTATGTTCCACAGCATGCAAAGGCTTTCCTCGCCCTCGGCGGCAACGTGGGCGGCATGCCGCTCCCTGTACTGATCTTCCTCGCCCTCGCCCTCATCGTTCATCTGTTCTTGAGCCGCACGCGCCTCGGCCGTTTCATCTATGCGCACGGCGACAATCCCGAGGCAGCGCGGCTGAGCGGTCTTCCGCTGCGGCCACTGACCGTACTCGAATACAGCCTCTGCGCCGTGATCGGTTACCTGGCCGGACTGGTGCTGATGGCAACGCTGTCGAGCATCGATACGCAGATCGTCATGGGCACCGAGATCTTCAACGTGATCCTGGTCGCCGTGCTCGGCGGTGTCAGCCTGGTCGGCGGACGCGGCGGCGTGCTCAGCGTCATCGCCGGCTGCCTGCTGATCGGCGTGATGCTGAACGGGATGACATTGCTCAACATGAGCGATGACGCGCAGAACATATTCCGCGGATTGGTGTTGCTGGCTGCCATTGTCTGCGACAACCGCCTTCATCCCAGGGACGAGGAGACCGCGCGGCAGGGCGATTGAAGCGACGCCGCCACGCGTTGGCGCGAACGATAAACACGAACGGGAGGACCTGAAGCATGAAACGGATAGTTAGCTGCCTGCACGCGATACTGGCGTGCGGCGTGATCTGGTGCCTCGGGGCCGGACCTGTCGGCGCCCAGGGCAACACGGCGGAGCAACTTCTGACCCAGTGGAACAAGGACGTGGTCGGCAAGACCATCGTCTATATCCCGGTGACCTACAATGCACCACTGACGCGGATCTGGGGCCAGCGGATGCAGATGATCGCCGGCCGGCTGGGCATCAAGTTCAGCATCCGCGACCCGAACTTCGACACCCAGCGCGAGGAGCAATTGCTGGAGAGTGAAATCAACCAGCATCCCGACGTGCTGATCGTGCACAACCCGAACGTGCAGGTGCTGGCATCCGCGATTCAACGCGCAGAGCAAGCCGGCATTTACGTGGTGCAGATCAACATGGCCTCCCGTTACAAGAGCGATGCGTTCGTCGGCGTGCAGCCGAACGAGCTGGGCGCGGACATGGCGCAGGGCGTGGTCGATGCCTGCGGCGGCCCTGGCTCATCTCACAAGATCGCACTGATGGATGGCGAGGTGACCTCCGCCTACAGCATCGGCATCATGCAAGGCGCGATGGCGGTGTTCAAAAAGCATCCGGACATTCAGATCGTCAGCAATCAGGCGGCGAACTGGGATACCAAGATAGCGCACGACAAGGCGGCGACAGTGCTGCAGGCACACCCCGACCTGTGCGCTTATATGGGATGGTGGTCGGGACAGGATTCCGGGATCGCTCAGGCGGTGCGGCAGGCCGGCTTGCTCGGCAAGGTCAAGATCTTCACCACCGGCGGCGGCGAACCCCCCGCCTGCGAATATCTGACGCAGGGCCTGTTCTATGAGGACTTCATCTATCCCGCGACGCTGCAGGCCGACCAGATGATGGCGGTGTCGGAGATGCTGCTGCAGAGCGGCGCCAAGCCCGGCACGTTCCATATCGCCGTCTATACCCCGATCGTACCAACGACCGCGAAGAACGTGACGGCCACGTCATGCACCCCCGTCTCGTCGAAATAGCGCCCCGCCGCCGGGCCGCGGCCTGCCCTTCGGCGACGGCTGTGGCCTGCGCCTCGGCGGCGGTTGTGGCGTGCGCTCCCGCCGCGTCCGGCGGGTCGCCAACAGGCACCCGTCGGCACGGAGAACGCCGGTGAGCGGGACATCACTCGCGGCTCGGATGCGGCAGGCCCAGTACTACTGGTCGCCGCGGCAGACCTTCGCCGATCTGTTTGCCAAGACCTGGATGGAACCGGCGATTCCGTTCGTCGTGCTATTGGCATTGCTGGTCGCCTTTGCGTTCGCGGTGCCGAACTACGCCTCGGTCTACAACGCCCAGACAATGGGCCGATCCTTCGCGGAATTCGGCTTCGTCAGCATTGCCATGGGCCTGTCGCTGATCTCCGGCGGGATCGACCTCAGCGTGGGATCCATCTTCGCCCTGGCCGATTTCATCGCATTGATGGGGTTCGACATCTGGGGACTGCCGGTCCCGCTGGTGGCCTTGATCACGGTGCTGGCGGGCGGGCTGCTGGGTGCCGTCAACGGCTTCTTCATCGGTGTGCTGCGCACGCGCGCGTTCCTTTCGACCCTGGTCACGCTGATCGTCTATCGCGCGGTGTTCGATCTGCTGACGCTGCAATGGTCCGGCGATCTGGCAATGTCCTCCGCCTCCAGCGACGCCTGGAACGCGCTCGGCAATGGCGGGTGGCTCGGCGTGCCAAGCGACGTCTGGGGCCTTCTCATCGTCGCAATCGGCGGGCACATCCTGCTCAGCCGCTCCCGCCTGGGGTGGCACCTCGTGGCGGTAGGCGCAAGCCGGCGCTCTGCCCGCCATGCCGGCATCAGCATCCCCAAGGTGTTGTTCTCCACCTACGTCATCACCGGCATGCTGACCGCCCTGGGTGCGGTGTTCTTCGCCGCAAGGCTCGCCAGCGTCGGCTCGCAGACCGGCGACGGCTACGCCTTCCAGGCGCTGGCCGCGGTCATGATCGGGGGTGTCAGCCTGAGCGGCGGCAAGGGAACCATCGGCCGCTGCCTGATCGGCGCCGGCATCATCTTCATTCTCGGCAACGGCCTGGTCCAGTTCGGCTATCCCGGCCAGGTCACCAACGCAGTGAATGGCGCCATCCTGTTGTTGGCCATCGGCGTCGATGTCAAATGGGCGAAGAATCGCGGCAAGGCGATCCAGAAGAGCTATGTGAACCCGACCTATCTCGACTACGGTCCCCTGCCTGATGCGCGGGAAGGCAGCGGCACGCCCTATGCGATGAACGCCCGCCTGCGCGGCGCCGAGGCGATCGCGCTCGACCAGGTGGAAGGCCCGGAGGACATCATCCTTGATCGCGAAGGCCGTCTTTACACCGGCACGCGCCAGGGATGGATCCTGCGCTTCTCCGGACCAAACTTCGAAAACCGCGAGTTGTTCGCCCGCATCGGCGGCCGTCCGCTCGGCCTTGCCTTCGACAAGGACGACAATCTGATCGTCTGCGCCGCCGGCATGGGGCTGTACGGCGTGAAGCCGGACGGCACGGTCTTCAAGCTCACCGACCAGACCAACCGCAACTGGTTCAAGCTGATCGACGACTCGCGCCTGAAACTCACCGACGACCTCGACATCGCGCCCGACGGCAGAATCTACTTCAGCGAGGGCAGCACCCGCTACGACATGCTGACCTGGCCCGTGGACGGCCTGGAAGGGCGCGGCAGCGGCCGCCTGGTCTGCTACGATCCGGCCACCGGCAAGACCCGCACCGTGGTGGACAATATCCGCTTCTGCAACGGCGTCTGCCTGACCCACGACGCCGGCTCGATCCTGTTCTGCGAAACCTTCGGCCTGCGCCTGATGCGCTATTGGATCGACGGCGCCAACAAGGGCAAAACGGAAGTCGTGCTCGATCATCTCCCTGGCAGCCCCGACAACATCAACCGCGCCTCCGACGGCGGATATTGGCTCGCACTGGTGGCGATGCGCACGCCGGTCTACGACGTGGCCATGCGCATGCCAGGCTTTCGCATGCGCATGATCAAGCAACTGCCGATCGACGAATGGTTGTTCCCGGGCATCAACAACGGCTGCATCGTCAAGCTCGATGCGAACCTTCAACCGGTCGAGTCCTATTGGGACCCCGGCGGTGAATCGCACCCTACCTTGACCTCGATGCGCGAGGATCGCGGCTATCTCTATCTCGGCGGACTGGAGAACAATCGCATCGGCCGGATCAAATTGGCAGACGCCGATCCCCGCTGGACCGGATGCGACAGCTATTGGGGCCGCCGGCAGCCGGCAGCGGCCTGAAGCGGGACGGAACGATGTCGGGTCTGGCGGAAAGTATCAGGTCGATCCTGTTCTCTCGGGGAAGGCAGCATCCCATCCCGACACTGGATGGCGCCTATGTTCCCAACAATCGCCTGGAAGAGTTGCCGGCCATCGGTCCGGCCGTCGCCCGGCCGGACGATATCGCGGCCGGCTCGCACGGCGAGGTGTTCGTCAGCAGCTTCAACCGATTGCTCCGTCTTTCCGGGCCGGACCTGGACGAGCAATCGGTGGTGGCAACCTTCGAATCGCCGATCACCGCACTCGCGCGGCTGAGCGACGGCACCCTGGCGGTGGGCATCAACGGCGCCGGCGTGCGCTGCGTCGGCGCTGACGGCAGCATTGTTGCCACTCTCGCCGAAGCCGGCGGCACCATACTGCGCTGCGTCACCGCGATTGCCGAGGACCCGCTGCACGGCGGCCTCTATCTTGCCGTCGGTAGCACGCGGCACGACGCCGAAGATTGGGTCGTCGATCTCATGGAATGCAATCGCGCCGGCATGCTGATTTATTGGCCGCGCGGTGCCGCGACGGCTGAGGTATTGCTCAGCGATCTCGCTTACCCGAACGGGCTAGAAGTCACCGACAACGGCCAAAGTCTTCTGCTCACGGAGAGCTGGTCCCACAGCCTGCTGCGTTACCGGCGCAGCAACAACGCGCGGGGCGGCACCGAACTGCTGATCGACAACATGCCCGGCTATCCCGCACGCATCGCACCGGCGTCCGGTGGCGGTCATTGGCTGGCGATCTTCGCGATGCGCACGCAATTGATCGAACTGGTCCTGCGCGAGCCGGAGTTTCGCCGCGAGATGATGCGCTGCGTCGATCCCGAGTTGTGGATCCGCCCGGCACTGCGCGCCACCGGCAGCTATCTGGAACCGCTGCAAGGCGGCGGGATCAAGAAGCTCGGTATCCGCAAGCCCTGGGCGCCGCCGCGCGCTTATGGGCTGGTGGTGCGGCTGGACGCTGACTGCGAGCCGATGTTCTCGCTCCACAGCCGCGTTGATGGGCGCAATCATGGGGTGATGGCAGCCCGCGAAATCGGCAACCGCCTGATTATCGCTGTCAAAGGCAATGACTGCCTGCTTGCCGACCACCTCGCAGCCGCGGAACGCCTAGCATGAACGATGTCCTGCAACACGTGTCGCAGCAAGCCGTGCCGGATGGCGGCGGACGCACCCCGAAACTCGTGGTGCGGCGGGCAACCAAGCTCTATGAAGGCTCGCCGGCGATCCAGGACGTGGATTTCGATCTCTATGCGGGCGAAGTTCACGCACTGGTAGGCGAGAATGGCGCCGGCAAGTCCACCTTGTGCAAGGCCGTCGCCGGCGCAGTCCGCCTCACTTCGGGCGAGGTGCTGCTGGACGGCAAGCCCTGCCATTTCCAATCACCTTCGGACGCACTGCGGCGCGGCATCGCGATGGTCTACCAGGAGGACAGCCTGGTCCCGACAATGACAGTCGCTCAGAACGTCCAGTTGGGCCGCGAGCATTTCCTGACCACGTTCCGCCGCATCAACATCAGCGCACAGCAACTGCTGCAATCGATGAACTTTCACGTCGAACCCAGCGACGTGGTGGCAACGCTCGGCACCGCCAAGCGCCAGATGGTGGAGATCGCCCGCGCCGTTTACTACCAGGCCGAGGTTATGATCTTCGACGAGCCGACCGCCAGCCTCACCCCGGAGGAAACGCAGCACCTTTTCCTGCTGATTGAAGATCTGCGCCGGCGCGGAATCGCAATCGTCTACATCTCGCATGCACTGGAGGAGGCGCTGACGATCGCCGACCGGATCACCGTGCTGCGCGACGCGCGCAAGGTGATCACCGCCCCGGCGAAAGAGCTGACCCGCACCAGGCTGGTCGAGTACATGGTCGGGCGCAGCCTGGCGGAAAACCGGCCGCAGCCTGGCAGCGGCAGCAAACGCCGCGGCGAACGCGTGTTGCGGGTGCAGAACGTGATCTCCGGAACGATGGTCAAGAACATGTCGTTCTCGGTGTTCGCGGGCGAGGTGCTGGGCATTGCCGGACTGGTTGGTTCCGGACGATCGGAGATCGCCCAGGTGATCGCCGGAGCGCGCAAGCGCAACCTGATCCACGGCGGGATGATCTACCTGGGCGACCGCCCCGTGCGCTACCGCGTGCCGTCGCAGGCGGTAAAGGACGGCATCACCTATGTCACCGAAGATCGCAAGGTCAGCGGCTTCTTTGAGACCATGACCGTGGACGACAACATCTACACGGGCTGGCTCAGTTCCTTGATCGGCCGCCTGCGCTTCCTCTATTCAAGGAAACAGCGCGATCAGGTGGCCGCCGATTGGGTGGGCCGCACCCGCATCACCGCAATCAACCGGCAGAGCAAGGTGATCGAGCTTTCGGGCGGCAACCAGCAGAAGGTCGTGGTGGCAAAAAGCCTCGCGCAAGAGCCGAAGCTGATCATCCTCGACGAGCCGACGCGCGGGGTCGACGTAGGCTCCGTCGAGGAGATCCACGAAATCATCCGCGGGCTTGCGCGCGAGGGCAAGGCAGTCGTGGTCATTTCGTCCTACCTGCCGGAAATCCTCAAGATCTCCGATCGCATCCTGGTCGCCCGCGGCGGACAGATCGTCGCCGAGTTCGATCCGCGTGAGGCCACGCAGGAAAAGATCATGTACGCGGCCGTGCACTGACCGGCTGTCTCCCCGCTTCCGTCAGCCTTCGCTTTGTTCCGCCACCAGCCTGCGCAGCGCCGACAGGTTGTGCAGCGTGATGGTCCTACCGGCCTGGCTCAGCCAACCCGCCTCCCGCCACAGGCCCAGATGCTTGTTGATGCTCTCCCGGATCAGCCCGGTCATCGCCCCCAGCTCGCGCTGCGAAAGCTTCAGGCTGATCTGCAGCCCATCCGTCGTCGCCTGGGACTGCAGCGCGGCAAGCTCCAGCAGCGCCTTCGCCAGCCGTGCCGGCGCCGGCAGCTCCAGCCCGTCGGTCATCTGTTGCGTCGCCTTGTTCAGCCGCCGGCCGAGCAAGCGGATCACCCAAAACATCGCCTCCGGCGCCCGCCCCAAGGCGGTGAGGAAAGCGCGCCCGTCGATCGACAGCACGCTGCACGGCGTTAGCGCAGTGGCGGTTGCAGCGCGCGATTGCTGTGTCAGCACCCCCAGCTCGCCGAACACATCGCCGGGGCCGACGAGGTCCAGCACCACGTCGCGCCCCCCCGCGGTGACCGCCGACAGCTTCACAAAGCCGTGGACCATCACCAGCACCGACCTTGCTTCATCGCCTTGCGCAAACAGCTCGGCGCGTTGATCGAACACGCGCACGGTCGCATTGCCCACCAGGGCTCCCAGATCGTCCTCCGCCAGCCAGCGGAGCAGTGCATGCTGCCGCAATTGCTCCAGGACCGCCGTTTGAGCAGGCGTCAGTGCCATGCCGCGACGATACGGAAATGTCGCCTCTTAGGCTATCGTCGTGTCTCGCCCGGGGGAGCGCGGGAGACCAGGTGAAGTCGCCAAAAGATATCATCCGTCAAATCCGTCCGTCCGGCGTGCGCCAGGTCCGCTTGTGCAGTGGCCTGGTGTTGTTCTTGTACGTTTCATTGCACCTCACCAACCATGCGCTCGGCAATTTCTCGCTGGCCCTGATGGAACGCGGCCTGCTGGTGCAGAAATTCATCTGGCAGGGCTGGATCGGCACCACCGCACTGTATTCGGCGCTGACGGTGCATTTCGTGCTTGGCCTGTACGCCTTGTACGAGCGCCGCCGGCTCCACTGGACCCCTTCGGAGCTGGCGCAATTGCTGCTGGGCCTGGCGGTGCCGCCGCTGCTGGCCAACCACCTCGCGGTCACCCGCATCGCCTTCGCCGAATTCGGGGTGAACAAGGGCTATGCGCAGGAACTCTATTCCTTCTGGATCGCAGCGCCGGCCCTCGGCTGGATCCAACTGACGCTGCTGATCGTCGCCTGGCTGCACGGCTGCCTGGGCATCGCCTTCTGGCTGCGGGTGAAGCCGTGGTTTCCCAAGCTGCGCGCCCCGCTGCTGGCCGTCGCGGTCTTGCTTCCGGTGCTCGCCTTGCTCGGCTATTTGCAGGCGGGACGCACGGTGGAGGCGCTGGCGCAAAATCCCGCCTGGCTTGCCGCCGCGACCGCACCGTCCCGCGTGGGGACGCCGCAGCAGGACCTTTGGCTCACCGATCTGCGCAACGATTTCCTTTTGTTCGACGCCGTCGCGTTGCTGCTGGTCGTGCTGGCACGCATGGCGCGCGGCGCCGTCGAGCGCCACCGCGGCCGCATCTGCGTCTACTATCCTGATGGCCGCAAGCAACACATCCCGCTTGGCTTCAGCGTGATGGAAGCCAGTCTGCTCGCGGGCATTCCCCATGCCGGGCTGTGCGGCGCACGTGCCCGATGCTCCTTGTGCCGCGTGCGGGTCCTCGGCGCGCCGTCGCTCCCGCCACCCGAGGAACCCGAGCGCCGCGTGCTGGCGCGGCTGAGCGCCGATCCGGCCACGATCCGGCTCGCCTGTCAGCTTCGGCCGCGGCACGACGTCACCGTGCTGCCGCTGGTGCCGCCGGACGCGCAATTCGCGTTCCTGCATCGCGGGCACGGACGCATACCCCATGAGCGCTTCATCGCCGTGCTGGTCGCCGACATGCGAGGTTCGATGCAGCTCGCCGCTGCCCGGTTGCCGTACGACAACGTGTTCATCCTTGGGCGGTTCGTGGCAGCAATCTCGGCGGCGGTGCTGGAGGCCGGCGGCGTTCCGAACCAGTTCCTCGGCGACGGGGTGCTGGCCATCTTTGGCCTCGATTGCGCGCCGCGTCCGGCCTGCCGACAGGCGGTGGCGGCGATCGGATTGATTACCCGCAACATCCGCCAGCTCAACGCCGCGCTGGCGCACGAACTGCCGGCGCCGATCGGTTTTGGCGTGGGAGTGCATTGCGGGCAGGCGGTGGTAGGCGAGATCGGCTTTCGCAATCACGTCGCCTTCACCGCGCTCGGCGACACGCCGAACGTCGCCGCTCGGCTGGAGGCGCTGACCAAGGAACTGGGATGCGAAGCGGTGGTGTCGGACGACGTGTTTCGCCATGGCGGGATCGACCCCGACACGACCGGGCTGGAACCCTATCTGGCATCGCTGCGCGGCCGGACCGAGCCGGTGGCGTCCCACATTGTGCGCGATATCGAGCGCGAGCTGACGCGATACAGCCGGTATTGTTGACGGCGATCGGAGGTAGAGGCCGGAAGAATCCCCAGCGAGCCGTGTTTGGGACCGTTGAAGGCAGCGATGCGGCGGCAGGCAAACAACGATGCGACGCCCAAGCGGCTCGCTCTGATATAAATTTTATCCCAGAGTCAGAACGGATGACCGGGGTGTGCACGGAGCGAGCCATCGGACTGACATCTGGGCTGGCTCCGCATCGATCTATTATTTTGCTGACCGAAGGTTCGCTTCAACGCTGCTCGCCGGGAAAGCCGCTCCGTGTTCGCCGTGGCGCTCCATTCTTCCTCCCTGTTGAAAGAAACGGGGAAACGAACAGCGATGTCCTGACATATGAAGCCGGGAATGCAGCGCATTGGGACATAGAGCCGCCGGCCATCACCGTGCTCCCGAATGGGGGCATGGCGAATAGGGGCACTGGAAGGCGCCACCTGGGCTGCATCTCCTCCCAAGCCTGTTCCCACCACCCCAAAGCCCGGAAACCGGCCGCCCCGAACTTGCACCCCGGACGCAATCCCCCGATCATCGCCCCTCATCCGCAGCGATAGGGACCCAAGCATCGTGGCCGCATTCAAAGGAACCGAACGTTACATCGCCTCGCGCGACCTGGAAGTTGCGGTGAACGCCGCGGTGACGCTGCAGCGCCCGCTGCTGATCAAGGGCGAGCCGGGCACCGGCAAGACCGTGCTGGCGCACGAGGTCGCCCAGGCGCTCGGCCTGCAACTGATCGAGTGGCACATCAAATCCACCACCAAGGCGCAGCAGGGTCTGTATGAATACGACGCCGTGTCCCGCCTGCGCGACGGCCAGCTCGGCGACCCGCGCGTGCACGACATCGCCAACTACATCGTGCGCGGCAAACTGTGGGACGCGTTCGAATCCTCCGAGCCCGTCGTGGTGCTGATCGACGAAGTCGACAAGGCCGACATTGAGTTCCCCAATGACCTGCTGCTGGAACTCGACCGCATGCAGTTCTTCGTCTACGAAACCCGCCAGACGGTGGAGGCGCGGCACCGGCCGATCGTCATCATCACCTCCAACAACGAGAAGGAACTGCCGGACGCGTTTCTGCGCCGCTGCTTCTTCCACTACATCCGCTTCCCCGACCGCGAGACGATGGAACGCATCGTCCACGCGCACTACCCCGACATCCGCAAGGACCTGGCGCGCGAGGCGCTGAACATATTCTTCCAGGTGCGCGACATCCCCGGCCTGAAGAAGAAGCCCAGCACGGCGGAATTGCTCGACTGGCTGAAGCTGCTGATGGTGGAGGACATGCCGGCGGAGGCGCTGCGGACCAGCGAGAAGCAGCTTGTCATCCCGCCGCTGCACGGCGCGCTGCTGAAGAATGAGCAGGACGTGCACTTGTTCGAGAGGCTGGCGTTTTTGGCGCGTCGGGGTGGGTGATGTTTGCGCATTTCATCCTGGCGCTGCGGCAGGCGGGACTGAACACGTCGATCACCGAGTACCTGACGTTGCTCGGCGCGATGAAGGCCGGCGTGGCGGATTTCAATGTCGAGGATTTCTATTTTCTCAGCCGGGCGGCGCTGGTGAAGGACGAACGTTATCTCGATCGGTTCGATCGCGTGTTCGGCGTGTGCTTCAAGGGGATCGAGGCGGACGAAACCCTGCTGTCGCGCGACCTGCCGGAGGAATGGCTGCGCAAGCTGGCGGAGAAACTGCTGACGCCGGAGGAAATGGCGAAGATCGAATCGCTCGGCGGGTTCGAGGCGCTGATGGACCGCCTGCGCCAGCTCCTGGCCGAGCAAAAGGAACGCCACCAAGGCGGCAGCAAATGGATCGGCACCGCAGGCACCTCGCCGTTCGGCGCCTACGGCTACAATCCGGAAGGCGTGCGCATCGGCCAGCATGAATCGCGGCATCGGCGCGCGGTGAAGGTATGGGACAAGCGCGAGTTCCGCGACCTGGACGACACGGTGGAACTCGGCACCCGCGGCATGAAGCTGGCGCTACGCCGGCTGCGACGGTTCGCTCGCCAGGGCGCGGCGACGGAACTGGACCTGCCCGACACGATCAAGTCCACCGCCAACAACGCCGGGTCGCTGGATTTGAAAATGGTGCCGGAACGGCACAACGCGGTGAAGGTGCTGCTGGTGCTGGACGTCGGCGGCTCGATGGACGACCACGTCAAACTCTCCGAGGAACTGTTCTCGGCCGCGCGCTCAGAATTCAAGCATCTCGAACATTTCTATTTTCACAACTGCGTCTACGAGAAGCTGTGGAAGCGCAACCGCCGCCGGCATGAAGAAGCAATTCCCACCTGGCAGGTACTGCGCACCTACGGCCCCGACTACAAGCTGATCTTTGTCGGCGACGCGGCGATGAGCCCGTACGAGGTCACCATGCCCGGCGGTTCGGTCGAACATTGGAACGAAGAATCAGGCGCCGTGTGGCTGGAGCGGTTGACCCAGCACTATCGCCGCGCGGCGTGGCTCAACCCGACGCCGCAGCGAAGCTGGGGGCACGTGCGGTCGATCCACATGATCGAGGAATTGATGGCCGGGCGAATGTATCCGCTGACAGTGAACGGCATCGACGAGATGACCCGGGAGTTGAGTCATTGAGATGGACAAGCGAGGCTCCCCCTCCCCTGTCGGACGCGGTCCCTGGTGGGAAGCGGCTGTAGGACGCGGTCGGGGGAAGGGATGACAACTGTAAGCGGTGGTTCGCGTGCCCCTTTCCCGCTCCCTGCCGCACAGGCAGCGGAGCCTTCTCCCGGTACCGCCGATTCCACCTTTCGCACCGCAGCGAAACCAACAAAATCAACGCATTACGCGGTAACATTTGGCAATAATCAGTGACTGGCCAACCGCTTCACTCCCCCCAATAGTGTCCTCCAGGCGCGCACCCCTATGCCGCTGCATCACTGCGTGGGAACACCGGTGCACATGGACGGAATGCCGCAGACCCTGGCGCCCTCCCCTGCCCTTTGGCAGCGCACGCTGAAGGCGCCAATCAGTTGCGTCGGCGTGGGGCTGCATTGCGGCCGGCGCGTGAGCCTGAAGCTTTGCCCCGCCGAACCCGGGCAAGGCATCGTTTTCCGCCGCACGGACATCAACCGCGCCATCCCGGCGCGCTTCGACAACGTCGTGGACACCCGCCTCGCCACGGTGCTGGCCGATCCGCAGGACCCATCCGTCCGGGTCGGCACCGTAGAGCACTTGATGGCGGCTCTGTCGGCGGTCGGCATCGACAACGTGCAGATCGAGGTGGACGGCCCTGAACTCCCGGCCCTGGACGGCTCCGCCGCCCCATTCGTCTTCCTGCTCGATTGCGCCGGTATCCAGGAGCAATCGGCACCGCGCACCCGCATCGAGATCCGTCGCCCGGTTCGCGTCTCCGACGGCGACGCTTTCGCGGAGCTCCGCCCCGCCGCTGTCCGCGGCATGCCCGGCCTGGAGATGGCGATCTCGATCGACTTCGCAGCCCCGGCGATCGGCCGGCAGGCCCTGTCCCTGCACCTGACCGCGGAGACCTTCCGCCGCGAACTGTCCCGCGCCCGCACCTTCACCCTCGCTGAGGACGTGGCGCAATTGCGCGCCGCGGGCTTGGCACAGGGCGGCAGCCTGGACAACGCCGTGGTGGTGGACGCCGCGCGGGTGCTGAACCCTGGCGGCCTGCGCATGCAGGATGAGTTCGCCCGCCACAAGCTGCTGGACGCCGTCGGCGACCTGGCCCTGGCCGGAGCGCCGCTGTCCGGGCGTTTCATCGCCCATCGCTCCGGCCACGCGCTGAACAACCGGCTGCTGCGCGCCTTGTTCGCCGATCGCTCCGCCTGGCGGGACGTGACGGAAGCGCCGGTGTCCGTGGCGGCCTGAGGGCCTACTCGCATAGCCGAACGGTGATGCTATAAGGCGCGGGATGATCCCGAATCGCTTCCGGCCGACAGGCTGTTTCTCGCGCTCCGCCATCGCCCTGGCCGCGATCCTGCCATTGCTCTCCGCATGCGGTGGCGGTGGCGAAGAGAAGACCGGCGAGAGTGAGGCCGCGCTCGACGCCGCCACCCAGTCGGCCTCCGTGGACACGCTGTACAACAACGGCATGGATGCGCTGAATGCCCAGCGCTACACCAGCGCGGCCAACCAGTTCTCCGCGATCGAAGCGAACTATCCCTATTCCTCCTGGGCACAGCATGCGCTGCTCATGGAGGGCTACGCCCAGTATATGCAGAATCACTATACCGACGCGATCGGCACGCTGAACAGATTTACGCAGTTGTATCCGACGAGTACGGATGTGCCGTATGCGTACTACCTGCGGGCGCTGTGCTATTACGAGCAAATCGAGGACATCCAAAGAGACCAGCAGGGCACAGTGGACGCCATGAATGCCCTCCAGGTGGTCGTGGACCGTTTCCCGGGCTCGGTTTACGCGCGCGACGCACGGCTGAAGATCGATTTGTGCCGCGACCATTTGGCCGGCAAGGAGATGGCGATCGGCCGCTGGTACCAGGGGCAGCATTTCTATGAGGCGGCCATCGGCCGGTTCCAGACCGTGGTGAACGACTATCAGACCACCAACCACGTGCCGGAGGCATTGGCGCGGCTGGTGGAAGTCTACCTGGCACTCGGCCTGCCGGATGAGGCGAAGAAGACGGCCGCAGTGCTCGGCTACAACTATCCGGGCAATTACTGGTACGCGGTGACCTATGGGCAGTTAGAGCGGGATCACCTGGTGAACGGCGTTCCACCCCCGCGCGGCAGCGGCCCTGGCGTTTTCTCCCGCACCTGGAACTGGTTGTTCTGAAGCGCGGGGCGGGGGCGATCCATTGCTCACCGCGCTGTCGATCCGTGATGTGGTGCTGATCGAACGGCTGGACCTGTCATTCGGCGCCGGCCTGACCGTCCTCACCGGTGAGACCGGCGCCGGCAAATCCATCCTGCTCGACAGCCTGGGGCTGGCGCTGGGTGCGCGGGCCGATGCAGGGCTTGTGCGGGCGGGTGTGGACCATGCCAGTGTCACGGCGTGTTTCGCCCCGCCCGCGGGACATCCGGTGCAGACGCTGTTGGAAGCGCAAGGGCTTGAGGTGGAGGAGGAAATCGTCCTGCGCCGCATCGTCGGGCGCGACGGGCGCTCGCGGGCATTCATCAATGACCAGCCGGTGGGGGTGGCGCTGCTGCGCCGCGCCGGCGCGCTGCTAGTGGAGGTGCAGGGCCAGCACGAGCAATTCGGACTGGCTGACGCCGGCAGCCATGCCGCGCTGCTGGATGCGTTCGGCGTGCCGGAAGCGCTGGGCACCGCGGTGCGCGAGGCGTGGCGTAGCTGGCGCGCCTGCCTGGCGGAACTGGACGCCGCGCGGGAGGCCATCGCGGCGGCGGAACGCGACGAGGACTGGCTGCGCCACGCGGTGGAGGAACTGGCCACGCTGGCCCCTCAGGATGGCGAGGAAGAGCGGCTCGCCATCGAACGTCAGCGCTTGCAGCAGGGCGAGCGGCGGGCGGAAGCCATCGCGTCGGCACTGGCCGAGATCGCCCCGCATGACCGCCGCAGTCAGGGGCCGGCGGCGGCGCTGCGGGCCGCGGCGCGGGTGTTGCAGCGCCTGGTGACGCCGGGACAGAAGGAGGCGGACAATCCAGCCGGCCCGGCGCTGGCCGCGCTGGAACGGGCAGAGGAGGCGCTGGCGGAGGCGGAGACTCTGCTGACCCGGCTGGCTGCGGAAGCCGACGCCGATCCGCGGCTGCTGGAGCAAGCGGAGGAACGGCTGTTCGCGTTGCGCGCGGCGGCGCGGAAGCACGCGGTAGCAGTGGTGGATCTGCCGGCGCTGCTGGACCGGCTGGCGGGGCGGCTGGCGGCGCTGGACACCGGCGCCGCCGAGGTGGTGGCGCTGGAGCAGGCGGCGCGCGAGGCGCGGGCTCGGTATGCGGAGGCGGCGGGGGCGCTGTCGGTGGCGCGGCGGGGTGCGGCGGCGCGGCTGGACAAGGCGGTGGCGAAGGAGCTGCCGCCGCTGCGGCTGGACAAGGCGCGCTTCCACGCGGCGGTGGCCGAGGTGGGCGAAGCCGATTGGGGCCCGGGCGGCACCGACACCGTGCGCTTCCTGATCGCGACCAACCCAGGGCAGGAGCTGGGGGCGCTGGGTCGGATCGCGTCGGGGGGAGAATTGTCGCGGCTGATGCTGGCGTTGCGGGTGGTGCTGTCGGCCGGATCGCCGGTGCCTACGCTGGTGTTCGACGAGGTGGATTCCGATGTCGGCGGCGCGACGGCGGCGGCGGTGGGGGATCGGCTGGCGCGGCTGGCGGCTCGGGTGCAGGTGCTGGTGGTGACGCATTCGCCGCAGGTGGCGGCGCGCGGGGCGGCGCATCTGCTGGTGGCGAAGCAGGCGGCGCGGGGGCGGGCGGCAACGCGGGTGGATGCGCTGGCAGCGGCGGCGCGGCGGGAAGAGATCGCGCGGATGCTGGCGGGGGAACGGGTGACCGAGGCGGCGCGGGCGGCGGCGGACGAGTTGCTGGAGGGAGCGGGCGGGGGCTGACGATTTCCCCGCGCACACGGACCCGCCGTAATGGCGGCTTATTCGGGAGGGATCATCCCGGGAGCGAGTGCCGGGCCCCAGGCCGGGCGGGCGCGCCGTTGATGTGCGGCGGCCCGGACGGACCGGTTGACGGTACGCCGTTGATGTGCGGCGGCCCGGCCGGACCCTTTGCCGGCCGACCTGGGCCCATCTTGCTCAGAATCTCGGCTTGTCTTCCACGACCAACTCGTAGTGCAGACAGCGAGGATCGAATCGCGCAAGCAACTCGCGCCCACGGGGGGCGACGTGGGCAACCTCGCAGTCTTCCCCGGCAAAACGGCGGATCGCATCGAGCGATTCAAACCGCGTGATAGTCATGAATTCGTGCTCATCGCCCACGGGACGGCGTAGGACCTGGGCGCCGTCGTAGCCGCCGATCGCATGCGCCGAGGGAAGAAAAGTGGAGCGCAGAAACTCCTGGTACAGGTTCGCCGCCTCGGGCGTCGTCGCCCATCCCCGCCAGACCCTGGCAATCATTGGATCCTCCATTTAAGGTTCAGTGTCCGGCGATGCTTAACCGGATTGCCGAGGCGCGGATTGGCTGAAATTGCACGATGCATGGATCGGCGGCGAGTCCGGAGGTGACGCATGCCCCGCTCGGATCAGCGGAACACCAGCCGCTATTGGCACGACCGGGGGCTTGCCGGGCTGAGCCTGCTGCAGGCGGATTTCACGACACATGAGTATGCGCCGCATCGTCATGACGGCCTGGTTATTGCCGTCACGGAGCAAGGCGGCGCCATCATCAGGAACGGCGGGCAGACATTCGAGGCGCGGCCGGCCCTGTTGTTCGTTTCGAATCCGGCGGTGCCGCAGGCCGCACGCATGGGCCGCAGCCAGCGCTGGCTGTATCGGTCGCTGTATCTGGCAGAGCCCGCCCTTTCCGAGGTGCGGCGACATATCGGGATGCCTCATGAACCGCATTTCGTGCAGAGCGCTCTCGACGACCCGGAGCTTTGCAAAGAATTTGCTTCGCTCCACCGTGAGCTGACGGATGCGCAGGACGGGTTCCGGGAATTGGAGCTGCTGGTTGCGGCTTTTGGACGATTGTTCGCAAGGCACGGCGCCGGCCACGGACGCGTCGAGGCGGTTCCGACAGGCCGCCGCCTGCATCACGTCGTGGAGCTGATGCAGGAGGAATTTCGGGACACGATCCAGCTCGCGGATCTGGCCGAGACGGCCGGGCTTACGGTGTTTCAACTTATCGGGCTGTTTCGACGTGCCACGGGTCTTACGCCGCATTCCTATCTCGTGCAGTTGCGGCTGAATGCGGCGCGCCGCCAACTGAGGCAGGGGGCCTCGCTTGCGGAGGCTGCCGCCGCCAGCGGCTTCTATGACCAGAGCGCCCTGACGCGGCATTTCAAACGCTGCCACGGCATCACGCCAGGGCAGTACGTGGCTGCCGTTCGCGGGTGACGCCGGTGCCGCGGCACGAGCATCTGATATCCGTTGTTGAATAGCCTTCGTCCTCTGTTCCAGAAATTCGGTGACGTCTACCGTTAACCCGATTGAAGCTTTCGCGTGCTGGTCGCATAGGGTAACTTTGCCGCAGATGCACGCGGATGAACGCAGATAGAGCGTGTGCGGCAGAAATTATTTGCGTGCATCCGCGTTCATCTGCGGCAAAATTCTTGCTTCTTGCATACGGCACAACATTCCGGGCCATAGGATACGCCGCTGAGATTATGAAAAGCAGTGCCAGGCGCGGAAAGGGATTTTTGGGTTGGAATGTTTCCGGACAAATCCTCGCCAGACGTAACGAAATTAGCCCGGGATAGCGGCGGCCCGGTCGGCGGATCGGTCCTGATCCAAAATTGGGAACAATTCGGCCAGCACGCGGACCGCCGGGACGCGGGTAACCGGCCATGCCGGTGCGGGGTCGCCGGTGCCCGGTGCCGGGGGCGGTTCGTCGGCAATTTTCTGCTGGGATTGTAGCAGCGCGATGGCCGGGTCGGCCGGCGTTTCTACGATGTCGCCGATTGCGCTGGGCAGGACGCTGGGGTTCTTCCACGATCGCGGGCCGCTCGCTGGCAGGCCGGGGCGGGAGCTCTTCGCGCCGCGGCCGAACGCCGCGACGGCTTGATGAGCGAAATTCGGATTGGCGGGACGGAAACCCTTCCTGCTGCTGCCGAACGCCATGATGGCACGGGACGGCTCCAGCCAGTCCTTGTGCTCGGGCGCAATAGCGCAACGGCAGCACATCCAGGCTAACGCATTGCCGAATGCAGCGCGGAGCGACGCGGCCGGTTGCTGTGCGGAAACGGGAGGCAGGTCCGACCGGTCGTGCCACGACGACAGCCGCGTGCCGGCACGGTACTCGCGGATGGCGAGCCAATACTCGCGCACCAGGAATGCGACCAGGACGAGGAAACGCAGGAGCCCGTACAGCAGGCGCACGGACGCGGCTGGGCCGACCCGATCTGCATCGGGGGCGTAGGCGTAGGCCGGAGAGGTGAGTGCGTTGCTGATCATGGCGGATGGTTGCGGAGCTGCCTTTCTTCACGGGTTGAACCGAGTGAGCGTCAGGTTAGGGTATCTCAGCAAGAAAGTCAAGAAAAATAACCGGACAAAATCAGACCCAAAAGAACGGCAGAATGCGCACCCTGTCGCGGCGGCCACGGCGGCGGCCACCACGCCAACGACAGGGGGGCCACGGGGCGGCCGTTGGCTTGGGTGGTGCGGCGAAGGGGTTGCTGCGGGCCGGGGGAGATCGAGCCCGCTTCTGCCTGGCACACTGGTTTGCGACTGGTGCGGGGTCGGTGCGGCTCGCTTCGGCGTTAAAGATTCACCACGAAGATACGGAGACACGAAGCTGGCAAAAACTTGGACGATGTGCCGCGGAGGAACGGACAACGCCAGTTTCCAGGTTGGGCGGGTCTTTGCTTTGTAGTCAATCTACTCCGGGCTCTCATTGGGACGGTCCGACGATCGGGTCATTCCGCGGGTCGTTATCGCTCCCTGGACAGCAGCCTGGCGCCGCCGAGTCCTGGAGCCGGATACGCGGCGGCGCGGCGGATGCATTGTCGTGGAGCCGGGCTCAACACCCCGGCCCGCTTACACATCGCCCGCCCGCCGCACCACCGGCGACGGAATGCTCTCGATCATCACATTGATGCACGCCGGCTTCCCGCTGGCCAACGCGCGCTCAATCGCGGGTGCCATCTCCTCCGGCCGTTCAACCAGCTCGCCATGCCCGCCCAATGCCACGGCGACGAGGTCGTATCGCGCCGGTGTCAGTTCGCAGCCCACCGCGCGGTCCCTGCCGTAATCGCGCACCTGCAGATTATGCTCGGCGTTCCACCGCGCATCGGTTCCCACCACGGCCACGAACGGCAATCCTCGCCGCGCCGCGGTTTCGAATTCCGCCATGTGGAATCCGAACGTCCCATCGCCCAGCACGGCGAAGACCGGTGCCTTCGGTTCCACCAGCCGCGACGCGATCGCCATCGGCAACGAGCTGCCGATCGCACCCGTCACGCCGTTGATCATCCGCCACGGCACGACCGGCAGCACGCTTTGCCCCCATTGCGCGAACTCGCCGCCATCGCAGATCAGCACCGTGTCGGGGTCACGTTCCACGAACGGCTTCAGGGCGCGGAACACTTCGACAGCATGCAGCTTCCCCGGCGTCCGCGATGCGAGGCTCGCCCAAGCGTCCGGCCGGTTGGTGAATGCGGCGCGGGCTTCAGCCAGCCAGGCACCGCGGCCCACAGCCCGCCCGGCCGCGCGGCGCTGCAGCGTTTCCCCGGCTTGCCGCGTATCCGCCACGCAGCCAAACGCGAAGCGCGGCCCGGTCTCGCGCGCGGCGCGTTCCACCAGCGCGCCTTCGGGATCGATCGAGACGAAGCGGCAGGCGGGGTCGATCCACGGCGACGCACCGAATTTCAGCGTGAAGTCGAACGCCTTGCCCAGCAGGACGATCAGATCCACCCGAGGGATCAGCTCGTTGAATGCGCCGAGCGTCGCATCATTGAAGCCACGCGGGCTTTCCATAATACAGGTGGGCGCACCCAGATCAGTCTCCAGGCACGCGAGCAAGGCGCGGCCAGAAGGATTGGCCAGATGCGGACCGGCGATCAGCAGCGGGCGTGCGGCTGATGCAATGATGCCCAGCACCGTATCCGCGGCGGCATCGTTCAGCGCCACGGATGGCGCGGCGAAGTCCGCGGGCTGCGGCCACACCGCCGCATTGTCCGCGACATGCGCATCCAGCAGATCTGAGGGCAGGCTGAGATGCACCGGACCGGGACGGCCTGACGTGGCAATGCGGATCGCCTTGGCAAGGTCGGCACCGAGCGTCTCCGCCGACGCGGCGGTCCACGACGCCTTGCTGAGCGGCGCCGCCATCTCCGCCTGGCGCAGTTCCTGGAAGCCGCCGCGGCCAAGCTGCGTCGTTTCGGTATGCCCGGACAGCAGCACCACCGGCGATTCCTGGCCCAGCGCTGTCATCAGAGCCGGCGTGGCGTTGGCATGGCCCGGGCCGCCGGTGACCATGGCAATGCCCGGCTTGCCGGTCAGGCGCGCCCAGGCGTCGGCGGCGTGCACGGCGGCGGCCTCGTGGCGCGTGTGCACCAGGTCGATCGACGTGCCGATCGCGGCGTCGAACAGGGACATGATGTGGTTGCCGGAAAGGGTGAAGATCGTTCTGTGTCCGGCATGCTCTAGACAACGCATGACGATGTCGGCACCGCGGAGGGGTTGGGCCATGATGTTCCCTTCGGAGGCTTGGCGACGCGCGAGGGTTGGGGAAGCGTTCGAGACGCCGCGTGGCACGTCCCGGCGGCGGTTGTACCGCCTCGCGCGGACGTCTCCTAGCGGAGCGGCTTTGCCGGCGGGCCAGTGAAGGACCCGGCGAACGCGCCGTAGATCGAATCGACCGGCGCAAAATCGTCATAGCTCCGCGCGCTGGTGGCGAAATCGCGATAGGCGACCGCCAACCCCAGATGCCAATTCGCCAACGGATCATGCCACAACGCCAGCACGCGCTGGCGATAGGACGCGCCCAGCACCGGGGTTTGCGAGTGATAGGCCGCAATGGCGTTCATCCAGTCGTCGCCGGACGCATGCAGGGCGCTCAGAAAGCGGGCCGCATACCAGGCATTCGCCCGTGGGTCGAACGCTTCATCCAGCGAGGTAAAGGCGGCCGGATGGAACATCAGGTTAACCTGCAGACAGCCGACGTCGATCGACTGCACCCCACGCGCCTGCAAGTCGCGCACCGCAGCGATGGCCTGCCCCTTGGTTGCGAAGAACGCGCCCTGGCCTTCGGCATTGATGGTCCAAGGCCAAGGTTGCAACCGCCCGGCGATATCTGGCCGTCCGCTTTCAACCTGCGCGATTGCCTCCAGCAGGCGCGGCGGCAGGCGCCACGAGTCCTGCGCAGCCGTGATTGCCGGCTCGCAGAGCGCGGGCGCACGCGTAAGCACGGGCGGCGCCGCTCGTCCCGTGGCAAACAGCAGGCACAGCAGCGTGACAGCGGTCAGAGAACGGAACACAGCGCGCATCGCAACGCTATGCACACGAATTCGTGTATAATGCCAGCGGAATCTATGTGTCAGCGCCGCGACCGCGCCGTTTAACCCGCTGTTGCAAGATCGCGTGCGCAAAATGCGGCCGTGCTGCAACCGCTCGGCACTCTGATTTAATTACACGCCGCGAGAATTTTCCCAAGCCGCACCAATAACCGCCGGAAGACGCACAGGGCGCGAGCGGCCTCGCAAGATCGTCACCGCACCATATTCATTCGATTGCCATTGCGCACCGGTTGCCGCACCCCCAATCACAAATCTCGGTGCTGTCTGGTTGAAATGACGCGCTTTCCATTTTCATGCCACGCGGACGTGATCCCGCGCTCGCTATATTTCAGCGTACACGCAAATCAGGCAAACGTGCCAGCAACGCCGGCGTTAACGGAAAGGAGGTTGGATGGCGTTGCGAGGCTTGGTTCCTGTCTGATCTGCCAATCGCATCGGGGCTCGTATGGTTCTCCTGGATAACGCTTCCCCTGTGGTCCGTGTCACGCTGAACGATCTGTCTCGTCTTCCCGTAGAGCGGCTGGCGCGCCTGCTGCTGGAACGCGCCGCGGAAGACCCGATGCTGCTGACGAGGCTGCACGCGACGATCGAGGAAGGCACGCCCGGCGTTGCCCGTATTGCCGGGGCGGCGCCGTCGCTCGGTCCGGCGCATGTGGTCGGCCAGAGCCCGACGATGCGGCATGCCGGCGAACTGATCCGCCGCTTCGCACGCAGCGACGATCCCGTGCTGATCACCGGTGAGAGCGGCACCGGCAAGGAACTTGCGGCCCGCGCCATCCATGAAGGATCGCGCCGCAACCAGGGCCCCTTCGTTGCCGTCAACTGCGCCGCGATTCCGTCCAACCTCGTCGCGTCCGAACTGTTCGGTTACGAAAAGGGCGCGTTCACCGGCGCCAATGTGCGCACCAAGGGCCAGATCGAGCATGCCAACGGCGGCACTCTGTTCCTGGACGAAATCGGCGACATGCCGGTGGATCTGCAGGGCCATCTGCTGCGATTCCTCCAGGACGGCCAGATCGTGCGCGTCGGCGGCCGCGAAACGATCAACGTGAACGTGCGAATCGTGGCCGCCACCAATGTGCGGCTGCGCGAGGCGATTGCCGAAGGTCGATTCCGCGAGGACCTTTACTACCGTCTGAATGTGCTGACGCTGCCGCTGCCACCGCTGCGCGAACGCCATGAGGATATCGAACCGCTGGCCCGACATTTCCTGGCGACGGCGGCGCGCGATTTCGGCCGCAACGTGACGGATTTCGAGCCTGCGGCGCTTGCCGCCCTGCGCCGGCATTCCTGGCCCGGCAATGTGCGGGAGCTGATGTCCACCGTGCGCCGGGCGGTGGTGATCGGCGACGGCGACAAGGTGCAGGTGGAGGATCTGATCGGCATCGAGGATATGCCGCGCCCTGCCGCCGCGGCGCCGCCCCTGCCCGCCCCGAAGGCGCTGCCGCGCGCCGGCTCGCCGGAGGAGCGCGCGGCGCTACTGGCGGCACTGGAACGTCACAGCGAGAACGTCACGCTGACGGCGCAGGAACTGGGCGTTTCGCGGGTCACGCTGTACCGGATGCTGCGCCGCCATTCGGTGATGCTCGAGCGCGGCTTGAAAGAGCCGCCGATCGCACGTGCGGCCACTCAGGATGCCTACCGTCTGGACGCCGTGACCGGATAGTGCGGCTTAGTGCCGTAAACCGGATTTGCGGGGATAGACCAGTTCCAGCGCGTCAGCGAGGCTGCCGAGGCGTGCCGATACGGCACCGTCGCCGCACGATGCCACGGCCCACGCGCCGGCCTGGCCGACAACCAGCCATGAGGCGAGCAGATGGCCTGATTTGAATACGCCGATGATCGTTTCGGTCCCCTGTCCGGGCCATGGGCGGAAACCGAGGTCTTCGGCGGTCTCGATCCCGCCTTTTCGCGCTGCGGCGACCCAGCGGTCGAGGACGCCGCGCTCCATCGCGGTCAGGCCGTGGAGCGTTTCACCGGAACGGGCCAGGGCAGCCTGGGCTTGTGCAAACTCCATAGGTGTTTCATCCGATATTCTTGGCCGTTGGTGCAGTCCGGCCATCTTGTTTGATCTGTTATTGCGGGCATATGCGCCCATTCCCGCACCTCTACTTTGCAACAAATCGTAGCCTCTCCTTTGAAACAAATCGTAGCAAGGGGTGTGCCAACATCACCGTTTGGTGTGAACAGGGGGTCGGCGACCCGATTTTGCCCGCGGCTTGTTCGAATAGCGCGAAAATTTGTCCGTAATCAGCGCCTCTTAATGAGATTGAAGCCAGAAATCGCTGGCCTGTGGCAATATCCACACAGGGTGACTCACGTGACTGCGACAGGGAGGGTTGACGTCACGCGACACGTCAAGGCGGAGGTACAGCTAGCCGTGCAACAGCCGCCACACGCCGTACAGCGCCATGATACTGATAAAGCTCGACGCGATCATCAGCGCCAAGGCCTGCCGGTGTGCGCGGCGGCGCAATTTGATTTCCGTCGCGCCCAGTACGTCCGGCGCCAGCCAGACCCGCCCTGCCACGGAGGCGCGAGTCCGGAGGGCACGCCCGTTCTGGGCGGGCGGGTCCGCAACGAGTCCGGCCGACGATAACGGGTTATCGCGTGCGGGCATTGCGAACGTTCCTCAGCGGCTCATGTGCCAATAGCGGATCAATAGCACGAACCCGGCGGGGGGTGCATCACGAATTCGCGGCAGTGGCACCGACTCGTGATCGCCGCTGCTGCTGTGCGGCGCCGCGCTTGCATCGTGGACACCATGTCGGACACCACATTCACCGAAGCCGCCACACCGCGGTCCCCGCCGCCAGTCGCGCGTGGGCTGATCAACACGCTGGACCCGCCGCGCTTTGCGGCCGCCTGCGCCAGCCTGATGCAACAGGCGATGGACCGTTTCGACCCGGATGTGCTGGTCGGCGTGCGCACCGGCGGGCTGGTCGTTGCAGAAGCGATGGCTGATTCGGTGCAGAACCGCGTTCCGGTAATGCCGCTGACATGCCGGCGCGCGAGCACATCAGCGAAATCGCGTTTCGGGCTGCTGCCTGCGGTCCTGGCGGTGCTGCCACAGGCGGTTGTCGATGGGCTGCGCTGGCTGGAGCATCGCCTGCTGTCAGCACTGCGGCGACGGAAATCCACGCCGCAAGAGATCGACCATGCTGAAGCGATGGCGATCGGCGAGTACCTCACTGCCCATGCGGCCGCACGCCGCGTGCTGGTGGTAGACGATGCGGTGGATAGCGGCGTGACGCTGTCCACCGTGCTGCGCCTGCTGCGTGAAGCCGCACCCGGCGGAACGGAACTGCGCTCGGCGGTGGTGACGGTGACGCTGGATCAGCCTTTGGTCGAGCCGGACTTTGCGCTGTACCGCGGCGTGCTGTGCCGCTTTCCATGGTCGTTCGATGCCGCGGGTTGAACCGGTCCTGATCTTCGACCTGGACGGAACGATACTGCGCAAGAACAGTTTTCCGGTGTGGGCCGGGTCGATGCTGGGGCTGCGGGGGTGCGGGCTGGGGCTACGGCAACGACTGGCGTTGTCGCTGGCGGTGCAGCGACTGCTGCTATCGCGCAAGCTGCGCCGGGTGGACCACGATACGCTGCTGCGGCGCTTGCAGGCGCTGTGGCGCGACGCGATCGCCGAACCGGGCGCGACACTGGCCGCGGATGTGCAGCGCCGACTGGGGCGCCTGGTGCGACCCAACCTGGCGCCGGTGCTGCGCCTGGTGGCGGAGGATGCGATGGACGGCATACTCGCCACGGCCGCCGCCGCGGACTATGCCGAACCGCTGGGACGGCGGCTCGGCTTTACCATGATCATTGCGACGCCGACGGACCGCACTGCCGGCGAGCCGCATAATACCGGTGTGCAGAAGCGCGAGCGGACCATGGCGCTGCTGCGGGACCGCGACTGGCTGGAACGGCCGCGCATCTTTTTCAACGACGACCTGGCGGATATGCCGCTGATGCAGGCGTGCCACGCGGTATGCTGGTTCGGCAGCGACCGCGACCTGAAGCAGGCGAAAGCGCAGGCGCCGGGAGTGCGTTTCCTGGCTTGCCGCAAGATGCGCCCGAACGAAATGAGCGCGACCGTCGCTCATCTCGGCCAAAGCCTCGCCGCTGCTCAGCTTGCCAAAATGCCCTGGGTGTTTCCGACCGCACGCCCGCGTGCCAGCACTTTGTCGTAGATCCCGAGCAATGCCTGCACGTGACGCTGCCGGTCCGGCGGATCGGCCCAGAAGCGCGCATAGGCGGCGGTGCCGGCGGCAGCAACCCGGGCAGGGTCCTGCGTGAGGACCATGCAGCGGACCAGGTCCAGCAGGTCGCCGCTGCGAAAAATCCAGCCGGTGACACCGTCTTCCACGCGTTCGGCGGCAGCGGAGATGTCGCTGACGATGGCGGGAACGCCGCGCGACGCGGCTTCCTCCACGACCAGGCCGAACGTCTCATACCAGCGGCTGGGAAAGACCAGGCAGCGCGCCTGGCCGAGCGCCTGCCAGACACCGGCGCTGTCGAGCCAACCGGTCACGGCTGCACCGCATGCCTCGGCCGCGGCACGCAGCGGACCCTCACCCGCGAACATGATCGGCATGCCGGCATGGCGTGCGGCTTCCGCGGCCAGCGTCACGCCTTTCTCGGCATCCAGCCGGCCGAGGACACACAGATGGCTGTTGGTTGCCACCTCGACCGGGGGGGCGTGCGGCACGTCGATGATGTTCGGCAACGGATAAAGTTCCGCATCCGGGCCGAGATATGGCTGCAACAACGCAGCCGAGCGCTGCGACAAGGCGACGAAGTCGCGCACGCTTTGCGGAAACAGCGCGAAGTGCCGCTGGAGCATGCCGCGGGCGACGCGATAGGATTTGTGCAGCGGATGGCGTTTGTCGCAGTTGGCGACCATGCAGGAAACCGACAGAGCGCGCCGTTCGCACGGCTGTTCCCGGCGGTAGTCGTACATCGCGCCGTTCGGACAGGCGGCGAAAAAGTCGTGCAGCGTGCACAGGGTGGCAAAACCCGCGAGCCGTGCGGCGAGTGCCGGGCTGGTGCTGAGCGCCTTCGTGTAGCCGTGCAGATGCACGATGGTGCGCGCCGCGTCCCACTCCGCCAGCAGCGAACGCGTCGCGGCAAAGGCGGCATTGTTCCATACCGCGCGCATGGCGGCCGAGGGATGGCGCCAGACCTGGAGCAACTCCGGCTGATGGAGCGACAGCACCTGTACGCCGGCATCGAGCAGCGCTTCGCAGGGCGCGCCAACTGCGCCCAGAAACGTCACGTTCATGCCGGCGGCGCGCAAGGCGATCGCCTCGTCGATTGCGACTTTGCTGGCACCGCCCTGCACGTAGCAGTAGTCGTTCAGGACCAGCGCCGATTCGACGTACGACGCCATGGTTATCCCGCTGTCGCCACGGCGACGGGACGCGGCGGCGCGACCCGTATCGACAGACGCCGGCCGAATTCATTGCCGGGGCGTTCAACGAGATGCTCGGCCACGAAGGACAGCGCGAGCACGGCCGCGACGACGCCCGCCATGTAAAGCGGCGTATCATGGAACAGGCCGAGCAACAGCAGCGATTGCAGCAACGGCCCGTGCACGAGGTAGACGCTGTAGGACATGTCGGTACGCATGTGCACCACGGGCGTACACAGCGTGAAGCAGAACACGAACGCGCCGACCACCAGCGGGCAGAGGCCGGGCTGCAGCGGGTGGAGCCAGGTCCAGGCCGCGAGGAAGCCTACCGTCACGATCGCCGAAACCCAGTACGGAACGCGGAAGTTGGGAACGTAAAGGTACAACGCCATGCCGACGACAAAGAACTGCATCTGGCCGGGAAGCTGCTTGGCGAAGCGCGGGTCGCCGACGTGAAGCGCCAATGCCTGATAGGCTGCCGAAGCGATGAAGATCGCAACCAGCGATTTGAATCCCCAGCGACGGATGGCGACGAAGACCAAGGGCACGATAAGGTAAAAGCCCAGCTCGATCTTCAGCGTCCACAGGCTGGGATTGATCCCGGGAACGCGCAGGCCATGCAGCACGCCGCCGATGTCGTATTGCAGGAAATTCGCGAAGGCGAGATTGACGGCCAGATAGCGGACGGTCTGGTGCACGGCACTGAATGGTCCGCCGGGCAGCAGCGACAGCATGATCCCGGTCTGGATCAGCACGATGCAGGCATACATCGGGTACAGGCGGAAGACGCGACGCACATAGAACGACATCAGGCCGCGGGTGCGCGAATAGCTGAGGGCGATCAGATAGCCGCTGACCACGAAGAAGCAGTATACCGCGGCGTCTGCGAGGTTGCAGGGAAAGCGGGGATACGCGGTGCCGGACAGAAGCTTGAAATGCCCCAGCACCACCGCCAGCGACAGCAGCAACCGGAACAGGGTGAAGTTGTTGGTCTCACCCTCTGCTCTGACTTTCATGGCGCGTCTGCCGCAGGCACGGAACGGGCGGGCCGGTAGGTGATCGCGGGCCCGTAACGGAGGTTCGGGGCCACCCAGTATGGATTGGCCCAGGGTTTCGCCGCCGCCATCTGTCGCAGCATCCAAAGCATGCCGACCGACGCGCCAAAGAACAGTTGCGAGACCTGGTCTTCGAGCATCGAGAGAGCGGCGCCATAGCCGAGGTTGAACACCAGGATCGCGAGCGGGGTGATCGCGATCGCTTGCGTCTCCGGCGGCTGGTGCCAGGCCTGCCACAGCGCCCAGCCCAGATAGACGAAGCTCAGCACGCCGAAATTGGCATAAAGGAAGATGAAGAGGTTGTCGGACGGGTTGAAGAAGTCGGCGGCATAGAATCGTTGGGCACCGCCAATTCCGCCAAGGCCGACGCCGAACGGGAACAGGTTGTTGTCGCTGATCCAGCGCCAGGCGTCAGGCCAGGTATCGGTAATGCGCATGCCGAACGATGCAAGGCTGAAAACTCCGCCATTACTGTCCACCAGCAGCCCGGAAGTGAAGATCGGCAGCGCCACGTCGAGAATGGCAAAGCCCAGTGCAGCCCAGCACAGCAGCCGGTAGCGCATGAACCCGGGCGTGGCGAGGATCAGCGCCACCGCAGCGATGGCTGCGACCGCGCCCTTCTGCGTGGTCATGAACACCGCTGCCACCGTCATGAACAGCATCAGTGTTCGCAACAGGTAACTACGCATGCGCAGGGCGATGATCAGCGCGATGGTGGGCAGCAGCATCGCCGCCGAGATCGAACTGCGGGTGAAGCCTGCCGCGCGTTTGGCGAAACCGTCGCTGATGTCCCAGCCGCGCGAGACATCGACCGAGATGCCGCCGATATGCGTTTCCAGGCCGGTCCAGGGGAAGGTGACGAAGAACTTGTCCAGCACGACGGCAACGACGGAAACGACCCACACGACCCCCCACAGCAGCACGACGCGTCGGCTGGGCAGCACCAGCGCCTTTGCCGCGATGAAGCCGAACAGGACGTTCAGCAGCAGCACCGCCCCGTAGATGGCGGGGAATAAGTTGTGGAAGTTCAGCGTACTGACCAGCCCGTGCAGCCCGACGATGGCACCGAACGCAAAAAACGCGGGATGGACCCGCGTCCTGGTCGCCTGCGCCGCCAGCAGCAGGAGCAGCGGCCCTATGATCAACCCGTCGCGCAGAAGAATCGCATTGCTCGCGCCAATGTTATAGAGCCCGTAACGAATGACTCCTTCGAAAGCATAGATCATCAGGTAGATGACAGCGCACAGCGAAAACAAACTCTGCATGGCAACTCCTGCGCTGCTGGGATCTGGCTTCAGGTGGGGAATCATGCAGCACGACGCAGGCCAAAGCGTGGCAGCGGTCGATCAAACATAGATGACTTGCCTCGGCCCTCGCGATGCTGAAGTGTGGCACTGTTGTTGCTTGCATCGGACTCTGGCGTCGAGGCTGGCGACGAAGGAAAAGGTCTCTCGCATGCGTGCACTGACGATTCCAGGTGTGGTCCGGCTGGGCTGGGCCGTGTTGCTTGCGGCGACGGGGGGGCCGGCTTTTGCCGCGCCGTACTGCGTGCAGAGCCAGGCGCTGCCGCCGCAATGCGACTATTACGATCCGTCATTGTGCCAGGAAAATGCCAACCGGCAGGGTGGCGTCTGTGCGGAGAATCCGCAGGAAGCCAGATTGCAGCCGGGGATCGGCCAGTATTGCGTGGTCACGGCGGGCGGCGCGTCGAATTGCTCTTACGCGGATCGCGGGACGTGTGCGGCGGAAGCGCAGCGCCAGAAGGGCGCGTGCGTGGAAGCGCCGGCGATTGCGCCTGCGAAGGCGCCAGACCCGTATTCGGCGGTGAACGGGCTCTGAGGCGGCAATCGCCGAAGGCCCCTCCGTACTGCGAGGCTGAGCCCACGCGGGTCCTTCGCCCCATTCACGCTGCCGCGGCGTTGGACCCGATCGCGATCGAGGTTCGAACCGACTCGTTTGCCCGTCCCAGCGCCGTGTAATGGCCCAGATACGCGTCCACCATCGTTCCGGTATCGTGCCGTGCAGCCACCGCGGCGGCTGCGTCGGCCAGACCGCGCAGCGTGATCGCTTCGCTGGCGAGACCGCGCATGATCGCGGCCAGGCCATCGGCATCGCCAGGTTCGAACAACAAGCCGGTTCTGCCTTCGGCCACCAGCTCCGGAATACCGCCGATGCGACTGCCGATCACGCCAATGCCATAGGCAGCAGCCTCAACGACGGCGACGGGTGCGTTCTCGTACCACAGTGACGGAATCAGCAGGTGATCCGCCTGCGACAGCAGCGCGTGCTTGTCCTCGCCTTGCACGAAGCCGGCGAAACGGATGCGCGGGTCGGCTTCCGCGGCGGCGCGCACCACCGATTCCAGCGGTCCCCGCCCGGCGATCGTCACGTCGAACCGCAGCTCCGGCGGCAGTGCACGGACGGCATCCAGCACGACGCGGACACCCTTTTCCTCGGTCAGCCGACACAGCAGCAGGAACCGGACGCCGGCGCCCTCCGCACGCGGCTGCCGCGCCGGCGGGCGCGGAATGCCGTTCCGCACAACCGCGGTGGCCGGCACCCGCAGGCCTGCCTGCCGATGCTTGTCCAGCAGAAACTGCGAGGGGCTGACGAAGAGATCCACGTCCAGCGCGGTGTGCAGATGCCACGTACGAAACGCACGGCAGGCCAAATTGGGATGCGTGCACAGCTTCCAGTCGCGCGTCAGCAGAAACGCGCGCGGACACAGCAGGTGGTAGTCATGCGCGGTGTGCATGACCGGCACCCCGAGCCGCCGCGCACGCCGCCAGATCGACGCGGAAAAACCGTCGATGACATGGGTATGGACAATATCAGGCCGCGCCAGCGCCAGGATCGCCTGAAAGCGCCGCGCGGCATGGCGATTCCACGCATCGCGCAGATGCCACAGCCCATGGCTGATCCGGCCGTGACCCTCGCGCGCGAAACTCCAATACATGTTGCGCGGAAAGAACCGCAGCACTTCGACGCCATTTCGGGTTTCCGTCGGGTACGGCTCCATCTCCGGGCCGCAGGTGGAAACCACGGTCGCGCGATGACCGCGCGCCGCCAAACCCTCCGCCAGGTAGGCGACGACCAGCTCCGCCCCACCCGCCATGATCGGCGGGTAGAGGTTATTCACCAGCAGGACGTGCATGCGTCCGTCAGAGCCAGCGCTGCAGCCACTTTGGTGCGGGCGAGCGATAGCGCGTCAACACCGCGCCCACGACCATACCGCCCGACGCGGTCAAGGAGTTGCGCAACTCGGTGGCCACCGGCGCGCGGGTCTTGCCAGACTCCAGCACCAGGATATTGCCGTCCACGAAGCGCGACAGCAGCACACCCATCGGTGCATCCGAAGCCGCCGGCGAAGCGATCACGACCAGGTCGAACGCCTCCCGCAGGCGACCGAGGAAATCCGGCAGCCGCTTTACCGTTGGCGCCAGATCCAAAGCGCCCCGCATGCTCGGCATGGTCATCCGATACAGATCTAGCCCGACCACGCGCGTGATCGTGTTCTCCACATCGTCGAATTCCTGATCGTGCGTCAGCGAAGGCTCGCGGCGGCGCGTGGCATAATGGTCCTTCGGATCGATCTGCATGCCGGTGCCGTTGACGAACAACACGCGCTTGCCGAGCCAGGCGGCACTGATATAGGCAAGGTCGTAAACCACGTCCTCGGTAGCGGCGCCACTTTCGGGTGCAAGGAACTGGCATACCACGCCGCCGCCGGTGTTCAGCGATTCCGCCAGCGTGTGATGCAATTTCACCAGTTCGCCGGTGGACAGCCCGTGCGGCCGGCCATCGCGCAGCTTCGGGACCGAACGCCGCGTCGGTACCGGCAGAGTACGGCCGTTGGCGGATTTCCTCAGCGCTGTACGTGTCATTTTCCCCGTCTCCGGCCTTGCGTTGTGGCGATCAGCTTTCGAGGAAGCGTTCATACATCCCCCCCGAACGTCGCCAGTACCGGCAATCGCAGTATTTGTGCCACGTCATTTGGGCTGCGCAGACGGTCATCAAAGGCCTCGAAACCAAAGATCGCGGCGCTGGCCAGAATAAAGCCCGCAATAACGGTGCCGAGCGCGATCAACTTGCGGCGAGGCCGCGCGGGCAGATCCGGCAGCGACGGCGCAGCGATCACAGCAGCGGCCGAGATCTTCTGCGCGTTGCGATTCGCTTCGACGGTCGCTTCCTCGGCACGGATGGCCAGTGTGCGATAGGTATCATCCTGGATGCGCACGGTCCGCTCCAGGTTGTCATTCTGGGTCCTGAGCGAATCCAGCCCGGCCAGCCGCTGATTGATCTGATCGAGCTGCGTTGCCAGAATCTGCGCCGGCTCTTGCGCACCTTTCGCTTCTGCCGTCGCGCGCATCAGGTCGGTCTTGATGTTCTCATACACCAGGTTCGGCGTCGTACTGGTACGCCGGCGGTCCGCCGCTTCGTTCCGCGCTGCGGAGTGTTCCAATGAACTCAGCGAAGCATTGATCGAATTGAAAATCGGGCTGCCCGGCCGGTAGGTCGCCGCCATCTGGTCCCGCTTTGCCTTCAACTGCGCAATCTGCTCTTGGACGACGTCGATGCCCTGGTAGGTGTCGCCATTGGCCGACGTCGTCACCAGTTCCGGCACGGATGACAGCAGTTCGTTGTACGCCGCCTCCTTCTGCTGCGCCTCCAGCACCTGAGCCTTCGCCAGCGCCAGCTTGCTTTCGACCGCGGTGCGTTGCTCGAGCAATTGGTTGATCTGGGCGTCCATGTCGGAAATCTTGTTCTCCTGCCGGAATTGGCTCAGAGCCAGTTGCGCCGCGGCCAGCCTTTGCTCCGACCTTTGCGCTTCCGCCTGTTCGAACTTCAGCTCCGGGTTTGCATAGATCACCGCTTCCGAGGAGTAGAAATGGGCGAGCAGGGACTGGATCGTCTGCTGGGCAATCTTCGGATCGGGGTTGAGGAAGGAGATGTTGATCACGTCGCTTTGCAGGCCGACATCGATCAGCATGTCGCTGGCGAAGGACTTCACCGCCGCATCCATCTTGCTGCGCAGGGAGTGATGACCCGCGGCAATCTTCGGATAGATGCGCGCCAGACCGACTGCCTCAATGGTGTCGCGCGCCAGGTCAGGACTGCGGAGAATATCCGCGTCCGAATACAGGATCTCGCGCCGCTCATTGGAACCGAGCGGCTGCTGCGGCGTGCGCGTCTGGTCGATATCCGGCACGGTCTGCTGGTCGAACCGCAGCACGAGTGCGGCATTCGACAGGTACATGGGCGTCTTGATCAGCAGGTAACCCGCACCGGCAAGGCAGACCGCGCCGAATACCAGCAGGAACGTGAACTTCCGACGGAAATACGAAAGGATCGTCTCACGGAAGGAAGGCTGAACGATCATCTGATTGTCCCCGGTGTGTAACTGGTAATCGGCGCCGCGGTCATGCGCCTGGCATTATCGCAATCCGGCCGTCGTCACGGAGCCGTGGCGCCGGTCGGGGTGGTTATGACGCTCGTGGTTGGGTTGTTCACGATGTACGAGAAGCCGAAGCTCGGGTTCGCGAACTGCTGGATATACTGATTATACCATTTGTAGACCTCGGCAATGCCGCTCTTGGGCACGTACACGACGTCGTAGGGCGCCAGGCGCACGTCGGCTGACGGATCCATGCCATGCTGGATGTCGTTGTACCGGACGGAGAGGAATTCCGGCTTGTCGTCCGGGCCGCGGCGGATGATGAAGACATCGGTGTCGTCGCTGCTGAGCTTGGTACCGCCGGCGCGGGCGATCGCCTGCGACAGAGTCAAGGTCGGGCCGACTGTTATGAATTCGCCCGGATTGTTGACCTGGCCGCCCACATAGATGCGCGTCGGCGCGAAGGACCGTACCACGACGGAGACTCGGGGGTTCTGCAGAGTGCCCGAATAGTCGCTAACCAGTTCCCGATCGAGTTCCGGCACGGTGAGGCCGGCCGCCCGCGCATCGCGGACGACCGTCGTGGAAATGTGGCCATCGGGCCGCACGGTGACTTCCTCGTTCAGCTCCGGATTCAGGATCAGGCGTACGTCGAGCACGTCGCCGACCTGAATGCGGTACGGCGGCAGCGGCGCGGACGGGCCCAGCGCAACCGGCTCCAGCGGTGCCGGCGGCAGGTTGGACGTATTTGTGCACGCCGCCATGCCGATTGCGGCGGACAGCGCAACAACGCCGCGCAGAGCCGTCGAGGTGCGCAGGCCCTGGCGCACTCCCTGTTTTGCTGCGGAATATCCTGGAACTGTATCCATTTCTTGTCACATCTCCCGTTTCGACCACACGGTTCAGTGTCTGCTGAGTTTGCCTGGCTGGGCGGACGGCCGTGACGCGCTACTGCGCGCCACGCTGAAGGAACACGGCGGGGATGGTCTTCAACAGGATCGCGATGTCGTGCCAGAGCGTCCAATTGCGGACGTACCACACGTCGAGCCGGACGCGACGCGCATAAGATGTGTCGCTTCGGCCACTTACCTGCCAAAGGCCGGTGAGGCCCGGCTTGGTCTCATAGTAATAGTCGATGTCGTCGCCATAACGGGCGATCTCGGACTGAACGATCGGCCGCGGCCCGACCAGGCTCATCTCGCCGCGCAGCACATTGAAAAGCTGCGGCAGCTCGTCGAGGCTGGAACGGCGCAGGAACTGCCCGAGCCTGGTCACGCGCGGATCGTTGCGCAGCTTTTGCGTGGCGGCCCACTCATCGGCCGCAGCAGGATCTTCCGCCAGCACGCGCTGCAGCACCTTATCGGCATCCATCACCATCGTGCGGAACTTGAGGCAACCGAAGCTGCGTCCTGCGGCGCCGATGCGGCGATGACGATAGAAGGCAGGGCCGCCGTCCATGCGCGCGAGTATCGTCAATGCTGCCAACAGCGGAGCGAGCAATACCAGCAGGATCATCGCCACGAACTGATCGAAGGCCGCCTTGATGATACGGCTGATCGGGCGGGCCAGATTGTTGCGGCTGACCAACATCACCACATCGTGGCTGAAGAAGTGATGCTGGCGCAGGCCGACCACCGGCAGGCCTTCCAAGGCCGGCATCAGGGCGATGGATCGGCGCGCACGCCTCAGTGCACCGATCACGTTGCGCTCGGCTGCGATGTCGCCGGTACCGATGCCAACCACCACGAATTCCGCGCCGCGCTCGCTGATCAGTTGCGCAAGTTCGTCGTCGCCCAGAGTCGCTGCCGCCGCAAGATCGATCGCGCCAACCAATTGATATCCCATGCTGCGGTCGGACAACAGTGCAGCCCGGGCCTGCGCGTAGACCCCGGCATCGGCAATCACCAGCGTGTTGATCGTCCATAGCTTGCATACGCTCAGCAACTCGCGAACGCCGGCCCGCAGCAGCAGCAGGCAGGGACACAGGAAGACCCAGCGCAACAGGCCTTCCACCTCGACCGGACGATTATAGACGGCGACGGTCAGGAAGGTGTCGCATGCCAGGGCGATGGCGCACCCCATCACCACGTCGCCGAGCAACGTCCAGAACGGCACGCGCGATGTGTACTGGCCGCGCGCGGCGAAGAAACCAAGCAAGCTCACGAGTACGAGAAACGTGCCCCAGCCGTGCCAGGCAGTGCCAAGCTGTTGCAGATTACCAATTGCCCGCGTCAACGGCGATGGGACCGTGGCCACGACCGCGGCGAACGCCAGGAATACGGCAAGGGTAAACGCCAGCATGTCGGAACCCGCCAGCGCGATCGAGCAGATTCGCGTCGCCAGCGGATTGCGTGGCGCGCAAATCGTCTCGGACATCATCTCGCTGTGAGCGTCCGTCGCCAGATATCCCATCCGGTCAATTCGCCTCATCGGATACATGCGTCATCCTTCGCAGGGTCCC
>Ga0335075_10001003_pt1 | contig 47598 bp, 45 predicted proteins | sample Lox_Sample_24_FD_206723 | JGI IMG/M metagenome (GOLD analysis project Ga0335075, IMG submission 206723) | Soil microbial communities from Loxahatchee National Wildlife Refuge, Florida, United States - Lox_Sample_2.4 | ecosystem: Environmental > Terrestrial > Soil > Wetlands | place: USA... | reverse complement strand
CCTTGGGTGAGCTTGCCGGTTGAGGCTAGCCCGGCGTGCCTCCAGCGGGCCACGATCGCCCGTAGCCGCGCCTCGGTTGTGCCTGCGCGGGCGGCGAGCAGGTCGTAGGGCGCGGCGTAGTGCTCGGCGAGCGTGAGCAGCCCGGTCACGTCGCGGGGCTGGAGGCGGATTTGCCCGGCATCGGACCTGCGGTGCGGTTGCACGGTGTTCGTGTCTGATTGCTGTGCGTTAGGCATGGGGTGAATGTAGCCCCATGCCTGGCTTTCGCACAAGGATTCGTATTAATGCCTGTTGGCCTGCGGTGATGTCGCTTGGTGCTGGTTGGCGCGGGCGGCCGGGGCGGAGGGCTGCGGGCTGCGGGGGGCGCGGCAGGGGCGAAGCCCCTGCTGGGCATGAGTTTTCGGGTTTCCGCTGCGTGCCGCGTGGCGCTTCTGGGGGCGTGATGCAGGTCATGCTGTATTGCCAGGATTCCTGCCGCTGGCTGGTGGCTGGCTACATCCGTGTTCGCGTGAGTCCGGCCCGGTGGTCGGCCCACTGGCGGGCGATGTCGGCCCAGGCTTGCAGCCGCTTGTTTCCTGGTTGCCTGGCCGCTGCTTTCTCCCAGCTCGGGACGCTGGCGATGGCGTGGGCGGTGATGAAGCTGGGCTGTGCCTGGGTCCATGCCGGGAGGCTGGCGATGGCGTGCTCGGCGTCGGCGGGTTCCCAGCCTGCTTCGATGAGGAACAGCGCTAGCCGCATGGCGGTGACCCAAGCGGGTCCGCGCGCTGCCCATCCCCAGTCCAGGAGCCAGGTCCGCTTGCCGTCGATGAGGAAGTTGTGCCCGTGCGGGTCGGTGTGGACGAGCGCGCTGCCGTCGAGCGTGCGCGGGTCGTCGGTGTCGCGGCCCCAGTAGTCGGCTATGGACCACAGTCCCGGCACGTCGGGGGCGGTGATCGTGCCAAGCTCGGCCAGCGTGGCGATGACTGCCGGGATGTCGGCTGATCCTGGCGTGAGGTCGGCGGGGCGTCCGGGGACGAAGGTCCAGCCGGTGATGTCCCAGCCGTCGGCCTGGGCCTGGAATAGCAGTGGCGGGGAGAGTGACGGCACGTGGGGGGCTAGTTCCGCGCCCAGGGTGAGTTGCTCCCGGACGAGGCGGCTGGAGCCGGGGGGCGTTCCCTTGATGAAGACGCTGCCGCCTGGGGTGTCCAGGATGAGCCGGACGGCGGTGCTCATGCCCTCGGTGACGGGGGCTGTCCCGGTTACCGGCCCGGTGTGCTGCTCGACGGCCTTGCGCGCGGCGGCTGGCAGCTCGTGCCAGCTGGTGTTCACGCTGTCGGCCATATGCGCGTCCCTCCTTAGGTGTTGGGCTTGCAATTCGGCGTGCAAAGCGGCTCGAACACGTCAGGGCGGCAGTCATCGGGGAAGCATCCCCGGCCGTCGCGTCCCGGGAGTACCGCAGTCACGGCAGGGAGCTTTTCTACCGCCTTGACGAGGCTAGCATCGCGCACGTTGCCCGCTGCCAGCCAGCGCGTCATCGGGCACGGGGTGACCGTCCCGTCGCTCAGCACCGCCGCGCGTCCCCGGCCGCATGCGCCGCATGACTGTGACGGGTCCGCGGTCGTGCCTCGTCCGAACTGGCGTGCCTGGTCGTGGCCTATGCGGGTGATGCCCAGGTCTCGTAGCTCCCGCTCGGCGTCGTCGGCTCGCTGGCCGGGAACTATCCCGTCGATGATCCCCACGCGGGGGGCAACGCCTAGCGCGCTGGCCTTCGCGATGTTGGCCCGTGTCTGTCGCCACGTGTCGTGTCCCCCGCTGAGGGCGGCGTGCTGTGCCCGGTCGCTGGTGTACCAGGATGTCGCGAGCGAGACGCCGGGCAGGGTGAACAGCGCCCACAGGGCGGGGGTGACCCGCACCATGTTCGTGTAGATCTCGGCGGTGAGTCCGAGGCCGGTTGCGAGCCGCACCAGGCCGGGGAGCGCCGGGGACAGGGTTGGCTCGCCGCCGATGAAGGTGACGTGCCGGGTTCCGAGTGCGGCCGCGTCGCGGATGGCGTTGCCCCAGTCATCGGGGGTCATGGTGCCGAATCCTTTGCGGGGGCCCGCGCCTGCGTAGCAGTGGAGGCATTCGAGCTGGCATTCGAGTCCGAGTTCTGCCCATATCATCCGCAGTGGCCCGCTGTCGGTGCTGCTGGTGCCGCTGGTCAGGGGCTGGTGGTTGTCGGGTCCGCAGCGGTAGGCGGGCGCGCAGTCGTCAGGCTCGTCAAAGTCGGGCGGGCAGGAGGTAGCGGTAGTGGCGCGGGCTGGTCCGGTGGTCGCTGGCATGGGCGTTTCTGCCTTCCGTGGGGCTGGCCTGATTGTCCGGCCGGGTGGCGGCGGGTGCAAGGCGTCGCTGTCTGGTGTCTCGGCGTGCTCGTCGGGGTGGGGCCTGGCGGGCTTGGGGCGGGCGCGTGCTGGGGTGGCGTGGCGGGCTTGGTGGTGGGAGGTGCTAGCCCATGCACTTGCACTGGCTGAGTGGCAGGCGGCAGAGCGCGCATACCTTCTCTCGGAGGGTGCGGGCTGCGCTGTGATGCTGGCCAGGGGCGGGCTGGTGCTGCATGTCTGCCTCGGGTTGTCTCGGGGCTGGAGGGGGCGTTAGCTGGTGGCGGTGTAGCTGTCGCCGCACTGGCACCACCATGTGAGGGTGACGGTGCCGTCGTTGCTGATGGTGCGGTCGGGGCCGATGTCGTAGAAGTGCTCGTGGCTGGCCTTGTCGGTCATTGCCGGGCCTCTTGCTCGGGTGGCTGGCTGTCGGCTACGTGGTGGTGGCCGGTTTCGCGGTTGCGGTAGAGGACGTGCATGTCGGTCAGGAGCCTGATCGCGCGGTGGATGGTGTCGGGCAGGACGGGTGACGGGGTGCCGTGGCAGTCGTTGACCTTGGGGTGGCGGGCGATGAGCACGTCGTCGGCGGGGATGATCGCGTGGGGCTGCTGGCCTTCGGCCCACTGGCTGATGAGCAGGGCGACGCGCTGCGTCTTGTTGCCGGTCTTCTCCCATCGTTGGCGGGTGGTGTCGGGGACGGGGGTGGGCACTGGGGCCTCCTGGGTGGCTGGTGGTCCCGCGTGGCCGCGCCGGGGACATCGCGGTCACGCGGGGGCTGGGGGGCTAGTTGCCGCTGCTGGCGGTGGCGGTGGTGAGTGCGCGGGTGATGGTGGCGGCGATGGCCTGGGCGGTGGCGGCCGGGTCGGGTAGCCATGTGCGGTCGCCGGGGTTCCGTGTTCCGGCTGCCTGGGCCTCCCAGTAGTCGCGGTGCCAGGTGAGGCCGGTTTCGTCGGTGACGTGGATGATCCCGGCTGCGGGGGCGCGGGGGTTGGTGACGGTGATCTCGGCTGCGACGTCGTAGTAGTAGTCGTCGGGGTGGACGTCGAGGGTGACGGTGTAGCCTGCGGCGCGCATGTCCATGCCGACGATGCCCTTGAACGTGATGTCGCTGGCGGGCTTGGCGTCGGGGTGGCGGGGGCGGGGTGGCCCGGCGAGGAGCGCGGCGGCGAGGTCGGAGACGTGGTGGGGGTCGGTGGCTGGGGTGGCGTCGGGGGTCCAGTCAAGCTCGGCGGTGCCCCAGGGGCTGATGGTGAGCAGGCAGCGGGCTTGCGGGCAGTGGATTGCTAGCTCGCCTGCGGCGGGGTCGCCAGGGTCGGGGCCGGTGACGCGGAATCCGGCGGCGGTGAGGGTGGCGGCGACCAGGGGGGCCAGGTGCGGGGCTGGGGGCTGGCCGGCCTGCGCGCTGCTGGTGGCGGTGGCGCGTGTCATGACGCGGGCCTGGTGGCTGCGCGCTGGCTGGTTATGGCTTGCAGGACGCGGCGGGCGTTGTCGTCGTGGATGTCGGGGATGAGGTCGCGTATCTGGGCGTCGGCCATGTGGCGGGCGGTGCCTTCGGGGTCTTCGGTGAGCCACTGGATCATCCCCTGGCGGCGGGCGCGGGTGTCCTCGGCGTGGGTGAGGGCGTCGGGGATGGGGGCCGGGCCGTAGGTGGCGGGGGTGCGGGTGCCGGGGGGCGTCCAGGTGACGGTTGCGGTGTCGGTGGTGCCGTCGAACGTGATGGTGAGGCCGCTGTCGGTGAGGCCGTCGACGCGGCGTAGCCATGCGTCGAGGGCCTTGGGGGTGGTCTCGTGGTGGATGCCGGTGTCTGTTCCGGCTGGCTTGCAGCACCACCATTGGGTGCTGGTGCAGCGGATGAGCCAGATGTCCCAGCGCTGGGCGTGGGTTGCCTGTAGCTCGGCTAGCTGCTGGTCGTCTGCGGGCTTCACGGGGTTGTCCTGGCCGGGCTTGGTGTTGGTGGTGAGGGTGGAGAAGACGACTTTCCCGCCGCTGTGGGGGCATGGCCACCATCCCCAGTCCTGGCTGAGGAGGCTGATGAGCAGCAGGCCGCGTCCTTCTTCGGCGTCGTCGCCGGGGTCGGCGGGGTCTGGCTCGCCGGGGCCGATGTCCCACATGCGGATGGTGAGGTCCGGGGGCTGGTGGTGCAGTGTGAGGATGATGGCCGGGGCTGGGCTGCCGGGCGGGGTGACTGCACTGGCGTTAGCGGCTAGCTCGCTGGCGATCAGTTCGGCGTCGTCGGTGAGGCCGTCGGGGAGGTTCCAGTGGGTGAGGGCGTCGCGGGTGATGCGGCGGGCGGTGGCGGCGCTGCCGGGTCCGGGGTCGAGGTCGGCGCTGGTGCAGTGGCCGGGTTCGGGGCGGGGGACGGGCGCTGGCGGCGGGCCTGGGTTTGCGGGCGCGTTGGCGGGTCCGGGGCGGGTGGGGCTGGGGCGGGCGGGCAGGACGCGCATGGCCGGGATGGGGGTCACGGGGTGGCCTTCGTGCGGCTGGTGCCCTGGTCGTCCTTGATGGCGTCGAGCATGAGGGCCGGGGTTGCCGCGCGGAGGGTGCCCGTTCCGTCCTTGCGGTGCGCGGCGTATGGCTTGTCGGGGTGCTTGCGGGGGTCGTGGCTGAAGGTGTACTTATGGCCCCAGAACCGTACGATGGCTTCGAGTTCGGGTGCGTCGGTCGCGCTGTCCATCGGTCCTCCTCCCAATTGGCGCGGTTGTCGGCGTTCCCCCGGTCATCCCTGCCTGGCTGAGCTTGGAGCACCAGCGGCGGCGGCCGGGGGAACGTATGGCAACGATGGCATTGCGCGGGTACGGTGTGCTATACGTCACGGAGTGTTGTGAGCCGGGGAAGCCGGGATTTGAAGTCCGGCGGGTGCGCGCTCTGGCGCGCGTGAGGAGCGTGAACTAGTGCCTGGGTCGGGGCCGTACGGGGATGACGAGATGTGCCGGGGCTTCGTGGAGAACCTGCTGCGGCTGCGGAAGGCGTACGGGTGGACTCAGGAGAAGCTGGCCGCTGAGGCGTTGCTGGGCAAGGGCGTGATCGCCAACATTGAGGCGTTCCACCGTCCCCCGCTGATTGAGCACGGTGAGGCGATTGACGGGGCGCTGGGCCTGACTGACGTGTTCGCGGGCAAGGCGCGGGCCATGCGGGGCGAGACGTTTCCCCCGGCGTTCCGGTCGTTCACGGAGTACGAGGCCAGGGCGACGGACCTGTTCATCTTCGAGCACTCCACCGTGCCTGGGCTGTTCCAGACTGAACGGTACGCGATGGCGACCCTGGCTCGGCATCCGAACACCAACGAGGACACGGTGAAGGAGCGTGCAGCGGGACGGCTTGCCCGTCAGCGGATTCTGACCAGGGACGAGCCTCCCCCGCCCAGGGTGTGGGCGCTGCTGGATGAGTCTGTCCTGCATCGGAGCGTGGGCGATGCCGAGATCATGCGCGAGCAACTCGCGCGCCTGCTCGCTCTGTCAGACCTGCCGCACGTCACGATCCAGGTACTTGAGGGCCTAGAGGTGCACGTCGGGGTGCTGGGCGCGTTCACGATCGCTGAGTGGCCTGGTCACGCGGGTATCGTGAACCTGGAGCACATAGCGGATGGTCAAGTCTCGGATGAGTCGGCGAAGGTTGAGCACGTCAGGCTAATCTTCAGGGCGATGCAGACTGAGGCGCTGCACACGCGGGCCTCACGGGACCTGATTGCGAGGATGGCTGAGGAGACATGGAAAGAGAGAACGCCGACTGGCGTAAGAGCACTTACAGCGGCACCAATGGGGGGCAGTGCGTAGAGGTCAGGACCGCCGTGCCCGGGGTCGTGGTGCGCGACACCGCGAACCGGGCGGGGGCGGCGCTGGCGGTGCCCGCTGGCGCGTGGCGGGCACTGCTGGCTGAGGTGCGGGCGTCGTAGCGTTAGCTGCGAGTGAGGGTCGGGGGCAGCCTCGTGAGGGGCTGCCCGTTTTGGTATGTCCGGACTCTGCGCGCGACCTCGCGACTACCCTTCGCGCGTGTACAGTTGGCAGGCGTCTTTGTCCGCCCTGGTTGAACGTTTGCCCTTTTGCAGTCGGTGACACATGAGCCTTGTTTAATCTACAATCTTTTTGCCGTCGTCCTTGCCCGGACCCGGTTAAACGCTTGCCCCTTGCTGGCGTAGCTGAACCAGGGGTTTCTTTAACCCGCGCGTCTTGCTGTCGTCTGTACCACAACATGGTTTTGACTTTGGTTTTCCTCCCCCACTTCCTTTACTTTTTGCATTTAGGGTGGCTGGTGTATTGGAGAGTAGAAGATATTGACCACACACTCTAGGAGGCACGATGAGGGTGTGTGGTCAATGTCTTTGGAACGGAGAGGAGCCAGCCACCCGGCCCCAGCTCACGCATGGTTTTCGGGCTTTTCGCGGGGCGCGCAGCGCCCCGCGAGCCGTCACGGGTTATGTCCGGGTTGTGCGGGGCGCTGGCTGGTGGCTGTGTGCCCCTGGGTGAGGGGTGGCGGTGTTTTTCCTGGTGATTGCCGGCGGGGGCCGCGGTGGCCTGGTTTTGGGCACCGCGGCCCCCGTGCGGGGCGGCGGCGTGGCGGGGCGGTGAGGGTCGCCTGCTTTTTGGGGGCGGGCGCGTGCCGCTCATTTTTCCTTGCCGGTGACCTTGTTTTATCCGCGCGTCCTTTGCGTGTTCCCGGCGTAGCCGGGAGGGGCGGGCGGCGGCCGGTGAGCGGCCTTGCTGGCTGGCGGTTTACGGCATTGCTGCCAGGTTGCTGGTTTCAGGGATTGGCCGGTGAATGAGTGCGCAGCGCCATTTCCGCGCGGTGAGTGCCCGTGCTGGCCTGCGGCCGGTGGCCTGCTTCTTCCGTGGTGGCCTGGGGGCTGGCCCGTGGCGGCGTGGCCGGGGTGGCCGTGGCCGCGCCGCTGCGGCGGCCTGGGCCGCGCGCTGGCCGGGGCGTCTCGGGTTGCCCTGGCCAGCGTGGCGGGCCTGCTGGGGGCCTAGGCGGCGGCCTGGAGCTTGGGCTTGCCGGGCCACCGGTCGTTCATCATCTTGCCTATCCGCTGCTCGGCGTCCTTGGTGGCATGGATGTAGAACCGCAAAGTGGTCTCTATCGAGTCGTGGCCTAGGACTGCTGAGATGCTGGCCAGTTCGCGCGGGTCGGCGTCGAGGGCCTCGGTGGCGAACTGGTGGCGCAGGCTGTGGGTGTGAACCCCTTCGATACCGAGGTAGTCCAGCATGCGGCCGAACCGGTTCCGGGCCGTGCTGTAGGGCATGTACGGCGTCCCGGACGGGCCGGGGCACAACGGGCCGTCCGCAAGGGCCTGGACCATGTCCCACACCATGTCACTGACGGGGATGTCGCGGAACTGCCCCGCCTCGCGGTGCTTCAGCGGCTCCAGCGCGCGGCCGTTCTCGCTGGCCTGCCAGCACAGATGCAAGTAGCGGGCACCGTCGGCGCGCTCCTTGAAATCCGACTTGCGCACCCCTAGCGCTTCCCTGATGCGCAGGCCCATCGTGCGCTGTAGCCATGGCGCGATGCCTAGGCCGGGGATTACGCGGGTCCAGTGTCCGCGCTTGGTCTCGCTCTGGACGGTGAGGCCGTCTGCCAGCATCCGTACCGTGTCGTCGGCGACGCACACTAGCCCCTGGTTCTCCTGCTCGTACTCCTCGGCCGACACGATGCGCGGGGCCAGCTCGATACCGCCCATCGTGTGGCGGGGAATGGTTCCCCTGCGCAGGCACTCCTCAAGGGTGCCCCTGATGATGCGCCGGATATTGCCCCGGTAGTCGTCGCTGTAGCGGCCTAGCGTCTTGTTCAGGAGGGTCTTAACCTCGGCGTCCATCTTCGCGACTTCCAGCACGCTCCTGCCCTGCAACAGCTTCGTCACGGCGGGGTTCGCGAAGTTACTGCGGTACGTGTCCTTAGACTTCTGGTTGGCCTTCGCCATGCCCTCGATGTAGGCATCGCACAGCGGCAGGAACTCAACGATCCCGGCTCGGGGGTCGGTGAACATCGCCCCTTCGGTGCGCTTGCCGGTCGATAGCGTGAGCTGGAATGTCTGCGCCTCGGCCAGCACCGGGAATGACTGCTCACGCTGCCTGGAGCTGACCGAATACCGTACCGTCCACTTGTGCGGGCACTGTGCGACCTGGGCCGGGTCGCACGTGTGCTGACAGGTCCCGTTCGCGCATCCCTTGTTAGACCCGGGCCGGTGAAAAGTGCGGTCGCACTTCTTGACGATTACCGCCTGAACGCTCGCGTTGGCCTCTGATGACGACTTTCGGGGCACTTTCCTGACTCCTGACTATTGCCTGATTCCAGAGTACCCGGCGGGCCTCTGACCTGGCCATATAGCCATTATTGCCGTAAAGACAACTTCGAGGCGGACCGGATAGCCGCAGAGAAGGTGCTCGCGCTGGTACCCGGGCTGCGCCGGTCGGCGGTGGAGAACCGCCGCTTCCTGCGCCGGGTCGTCCGGTTCCTCGCGGTCGAGGCCGGGATCGACCAGTTCCTTGACATCGGGGTCGGGCTGCCCACTCAGGGCGCCGTGCACGAGGTGGCCCATGAGGTCAACCCGGAGGTCCGCGTCGTGTACGCCGACTACGACCCCGTGGTCATCGCCCATGGCCAGGCGCTGCTGACCGTCAAGGACAAGAGCATCATGGTCCAGGCGGACCTGCGCGACGGGGCTGGCATCCTGGCGCTGCCTGAGGTCGCCGCCCACCTTGACGTCAGCAAGCCGGTGGCGGTCATCTTGTTCGCCATCTTGCACTTCATCGCCGACGACGTCGACCCGGCGGGCATCGTCGGCCGCCTGGGCGGTGCCGTCGCCCCTGGCAGCTACCTGGCGCTCACCCACATCGGCAGCGACTTCTTCCCCGATAAGCAGGCCATGGCCGAGGCGGTGGAGGTATACGAGAAGGCCAGCGAGCGGGTGTGGCCCCGGGGCCGGGACCAGATCCTTGGCTTCTTCGACGGATTCGAGCTGCTTGATCCGGGCCTGGTGCCTAAGCACCAGTGGCGCCCCGTTACTGGTGTTGCCCCGCAGGCGCCCACAATTCAGTGGGGCGGCGTCGGACGAAAGCCGTTATCCGCGTCGTCCCCCGCTGCCGCTGAAGACGACCGCTGCCGCTGAAGACGACGGCCGCCGGGTGTTGACGAATTAAATGAAGGATTTTTTAATGACTTCATGGGACGCGTCGCCGGCGTAACTTCCGCGCAGACTCGCGCGCGACTGCTGCGCGCGGCGGCGGACGTCTTCGCCGCGCGCGGGTATGACGGCACCCGGGTGGCGGACATCGCCGAGGCCGCGGGCGTCAGCAACGGCGCGCTGTACGCGCACTTCGGCTCGAAGGCGGCGCTGCTGGTTGCGGCGCTGCGCGCACACGGCGGGCGAGTCCTTGCTGACCTGCTCGCGGCCGATCCGAGCCGGCCGGTCAAGGACCTGCTGCTGCAGGCCGGGCGGTGCCTGCCGACGCAACTCGGCGATCGCAGGTACCTGGCCGTGGAGGCACTGATCGCCGCGCGCCGCGACGACGACGTGGCCGAGCCGATGCGACAGTACACGAGCGAGCGAGCGAGGTGGCTGGCCGGGCTGGTACAGGCCGGGCAGGCCAGCGGCGAGCTGGACCCCGCGCTGCCGCCTCATGCGCTGGCGCATTTCTGCCTGCTGCTCGCGCTGGGCAGCTCGCTGCTCACGGCCGACCTGCACGCGGTGGATGAGGCGGACTGGTCCGCGCTACTCGCCCGTCTCGTGGACGCCCTGTCGCCGGCCGGTGGCACGGCGCGGGCAGGACAGGCGCCGTGAGGCCTCCCGCCCGCCCCCGGCGGCCCGGGACCCGAGCCCAGCAGGAAACGGAAGGCAGGGTGCCAGCCCGGTGCCCGCGGGAAGACCGGAGGTTTGCCCATGGCTGAACGCAAGAGCCCGACGGCCGTGCTCCATGAGGGCCCGCGGGCGCTCAGTGACCAGCAGGTCCTCCAGATCGAGGGAGCTGACCTCAAGGACGTGCTGAACGTCGACATTGACGACGTCATCGAGTACGTCCACAAGGACCTCAAGTCCCTGCCGGCCTACACGACGCTGTACCGGAAGTACCTCAAGCAGCGGTGGGACGTCTACGACCTCGACTTCACCCAGGACAAGATCGACTGGACGGAGAAGATGACCGAGGCGGAGCGGCAGTCGTTCCTGGCCATCGCGTCCGGCTTCCACCACGGCGAGCGGCAGGTGGAGATTGAGCTGCCCGTGTTCATGATCGGCGCGGGCGAGGAGGAGAAGCTGCACATCTCCGCCCAGATCGAGGACGAGGCGCGGCACACGGTGTTCTTCGACCGCTTCTACCGCGAGGTCGTCGGCCTGCAGGGCGAGGACATCATGGACATACTCGACGCCTCCTTCCCGTGGGTGGCCGAGACGTTCGTCGGGCCGTTCGGGCTGCTGGCCTACCAGGCCGACGAGGTACGCCGTAATCCCTACGACGAGCGGGCGCGGGTGCGCTACGGCACGACCTACTTCCTGTGGATCGAGGGCGTCCTGGCACTGTCGGTCATGAAGGTGACGCTTTCCTACGCCCGCTGGCGAGGCTTCCTGCCCGCCTATTACACCGGCTTCACCGCGACGTGCCGCGACGAGTCACGGCACGTGCAGGGCGGCATGAAGTACCTGCAGGACGCGGTCAGGAAGGACCCGGCCATGACCAGGGAGATCCACGAGACCCTGCGGACGATCCTGACGCTGGCCGGGGTGGCCAGCCGGGAGGTTGTCTACGAGCCGCTCGGCTGGACCCAGGATGAGGTGCAGATGCTCTTCTTCCAGCAGCTGGGCCGCAAGCTGAACGACGTCGGCATCAGCCTGCCCCCCGACCTGCAGGCGATGGTCGGATCGGTACAGCCAGTGCTAGCAGGCGGGTGAGCGATGACGACCGAGCCGGGATTCTTCAGCCCGCAATGGGCCGTCGCGGTCAGGGACGCGCTGGCGGCCGGCCCTTCGGAGCAGGCCAGGACGGGCAAGCTGTCGATGTACTGGGACTTCTTCGACCACGCCAGGGCGAGCTGCGCCTCGTCGTGGGCGCTCGGATGCAGGGACCTGCCCGCCACGAGCGCCGCGGGCCCGGCCTACCTGCATGTCCAGTGGGCCGATGGCGCGGTCAGCGACTGCCACATCGCCCGGCCCGGCGAGCCGCAGCAGGCCACGTACCTGCTCGGCATGGACTACGCGGACTGGCAGGCGCTGAACGGCGGCTACGACGCGCAGCGCACCGTCATGTACCGCAAGATCCTCCTCGAAGAGGGCAACGTGCTTGAGTTCTTCAAGACGATCTACTTCTTCATCGAGTGCCTCGCGATCATCGGCCAGGTGCCAGCCGACTTCGCCGCGCCCAGCCCACGCTAGCGAGGCGACCGGGCCAGGCCAGGTCGTTCCCTCAGGCCGGAGGGCGCGGTCAGCCCACCATCTGGACGTCGGCGCTCAGGATGGAGTCAATCAGGCCAGGGAACCGGTCGTCCAGGTCGTCCTTGCGCACGCACATGTAGCTCCTGGTGCCCTCGTGTCGCTTGGCGACGACCCCGGCCTCGCGCAGTATGCGCAGGTGATGGGAGAACGTGGACTTGCTCATCGCGAGTCCTGTGTCCTGCATCACACGGGAGCACCATGACTCGCCGTTGACGGCGACGAACCGGACAACCGCCAGGCGGTGCCGGTCGGCCAGGGCAGCCAGCACCCGCGGGAGGTCAAACTCTGCTGCCGAAGGCTCGGCCACCTCATCCATCACAACACCACCGCAAGTGGATTTGCGTTTCGTTCGATAAACATAGTACGTTCGATGTAGATCGAACATACCACAGTCGTCGAACTGGAGCGTCCTTGTGACGGATGTTACCCCCCAGACGCCACTGCTGCTAGACAACGCGGGCCACGGCCGCCATGTCGGCCACCGTGCGCCGCGGATGCTGCGGCCGGGCCCGCTCGCCGGGCGCTACCCCGCAGTAGCCGCAATGGTCGTGCTGTTCCTCGTGCCCTACCTGGCGCTGTCCGCGGCGCTGCAGCCAATCGAGCCGCTGATCGCGAGCACGCTGCACATGAGCGCGCAGACCACCAGCCTGGCCTCGGGCATGGCCAACGCCGCGTACGCGGCCGGCACTGTCCTGGCCGTCCAATTCGCCCAGCACCTCCACCAGCGGCGGATGATGCTGATCTACGGCGTGCTGCTGGTGGTCGGCTCGGTGCTCGCCGCGTCAGCGGTCAACGCGCCGATGTTCATCGTCGGGCACATCTTGCAGGGCCTGTGCACCAGCCTGCTGCTCATCGCGGCCGCGCCGCCGCTGTTCCTTGGCTACCCGGCGCCCATGCTGCGCTGGACAACGATGATCATGAACATGTGCATCTTCGGCGCCGTCGCGGCCGGACCGCTGATCGGCGGCGCCCAGGCCTCGTTCCACGCCTGGCGGCCGCTGTTCTGGATCGCGGCGGGCATCGCGGTCCTGGCCCTGCTGCTGGCCCTGCTGACGTTCGAGGACGCGCCACCGGCCGACCAGAGCGCCCCCAAGGACGTCAAGGCCATCGCCCTGGCGGCGGCTGGCCCGGTGGCGGCGTTCTGGGGCGTCTCCGAGCTTACGACTCACGGGTTCCTCGACCCGGTGGCCATCGCCCCGCTGCTTGGCGGGCTGGTCCTGATCATCGCGCTGTGGGTCTACCAGTACCGCGGCCGCCGCGTGCTGCTGACCCTGCGCCCGCTGGCCAGCACGTTCCCCGTCGCGGGAATCGTGGTCGCGATCACCGCCGCGGCGGCGTCGGTGTCAGCGACCGCGCTGGCCGGCGCGTCCCTCGCGACCAGGTACGCGCCCCTGCACCTGGGCCTGCTCTTCCTGCCCGAGCTAGGCGGGGCGGTGCTGGCCTCGATCGTGTTCGGCGTCGTGTTCAGCAGCAAGTACATCCACTACTTCACCCTGTTCGGCATGGCCTGCCTGGCCGTGGGGATCCTCGTCATCCGGACCTCCATCCCGCCGACGCCCGGGATCGCCCTGGCGGGCACGGCGCTGATCGGCATCGGCGTGGGCGGCTCCGTCGTCCCGGCGCTGTTCCTCGCCGGGTTCTCGCTGCGCGCGGCCAGCATCCAGCGGGTGTTCGCCATCCTCGAGCTCATGCGCGCCATCGCCGCGTTCATGATCGTCCCGATCCTGGCGCACTTCGCGACATCGCTGGCAGGCGTGCCGACGGCGGCGATGGGTACCGCGCTGTGGGTCTGCTTCGGGCTCGCCATCGGCGGGACGGTGCTTGGCGTCCTGATCTACGTGCTGGGCGGGGCAGCGCCGGTCGCGCCGTCGCTTGAGCGCTTCCTTGGCGGCGTCGAGCCAGGGTGGCAATCCCCGCCGCTGCTTGCCGCGATCCGCCGCCAGCGCGACCTGCCCCTTCCCTAGCGGCGCGAGCCGACAGATGACCAAAGGAGATTGCCATGAGCACGGGCGACGCCGGCCACCCCGGCCCCATCCTGTTCGCCTATGACGGGTCAGAGCTGGCCGCGAACGCGATCGCCGAGGCCGGCCGGCAACTGCGGCCGGGCCGTGAGGCGCTCGTCCTGACCGTGTGGGAGTCCTTCAATGTCGGGTTCCTCCCGGCTGGCGGGGTAGCCTTCGACGCGGCCGGAGCCGATGAGGTGAAGGCCGCGGCCGGGGAGACCGCGGCCCACGGGGCCGCGCTGGCCGAGGCGGCGGGATTCCGGGCCACCGGGGTCACGGCCGAGGGGGCGCCGACCTCGAAGGGCATCATCGACGCGGCCGAGCGGCACGATGCCAGCCTCATCGTTCTCGGCTCCCATGGTCGCAGCGGCGTCGCCAGCCTCATGGTGGGCAGCGTCGCGGGGGCCGTCGCCGCGCACTCCCGACGGTCGGTGCTCATCGTGCACCGGCACGGGTAGGCCAGCCGCGACGAGCCAGCTGGCCCGCGCGGCAGTTGCCGTGCGGGCCAGCTGGCGCTGGCCGCCCCGTGACGAGCGAGCCTGAACCGGGTAGTCATTAGCTGGTCACGGAGTCTCTTGCGTGAGGCGCTCGCCGCGGGGGCGCGGGTTCACGCCTCTGGTCTGGATGGTCACCTTGACGCGTTTGAGGATGAGGTTGCCCGCGTTGCGTGGCGGCGCCGAGGCGCTCGCCGTGCTCTTGCCGCTTGCCGTCATGGGCGTCGTCACCGCGGTCGACATCCTGGCCGGCCCCCAGGTGGAGCTGCTGCCGTTGCTGTCCCTGGGGCCGGCGCTTGCCCCGGTCTTCCTCGGGCCGGTCAGGACCGGCCTCACGGGGCTGGTGGCGATCGGCCTGAGCGTGCTGGTTCCGTTCGTCGAGGGGCAGCTGAGACCGCAGCCGAGCCTGATCAGGTACGAGGCGATCGTGGGGGTGACGGTGGCCGGCATGGTCGCCAGCGCCGTACGGCAGCGCAGGGAGCGAGAGCTGACCGACGAGCGCGCCGTCGCGGACCTCATGCGCCGTGTCTTCCTGCGGCCGGTCCCCGCCGAGGCAGGCCACCTGCGGCTGGGTGTCCGCTATGCCGCCGCCGACGTGGCGGCCCGGATCGGAGGCGACCTGTACGACGTCGTCACGACAGCGGGAGCCCTTCGGCTGATCGTTGGTGACGTCCAGGGCAAGGGCCTGGGCGCGGTTCATGCCGCCGCGGTTGTCCTTGGCGCGTTCCGCGAATCGGCCTATGACGCGCAGTCCCTCACCGAGATCGCCCGCCACCTGGAGCTGAGCCTGGGCAGGCAGGCGCCGGACGGCCAGTTCGTCACCGCTGTCATGGCCGAGATATCCCAGGACGGGCAGCAGGCGGCCATCCTCAATTGCGGCCACCCGGCACCCCTGCTGCTGCACCGGGGCAAGCCGCGCTTCGCTGAGCCGCCGGAGCCGGACCCGCCGCTCGGGCTGGCCGAGCTGATCACCGTCCAGCGCCAGCAGTACGGCGTTCCGTTCGGGCCGGGTGACCAGTTGCTGTTCTACACCGACGGCGTCAGCGAGGCGCGGGACGAGCGGGGCGACTTCTACCCGCTGAACCAGCGTGCGGCACCGCTCGCCGGGCTAGATCCGGACCAGGCGCTGGACCGGTTGTTCAGCGACATCCTGCGCTATGTGGGCCACGAGCTCAACGACGACTGCGTCGCGCTCATCATGTGCCGCTCCGCGGCGCAGCAGGAGAATCCGGCCCCTGAGCTCCCACCGGCTCCGGCGTGATCCGCTGCCATTCCGAAGCGCTTCGATGATCATCAGTGCCTCGATGCTCAAGGCTGGTCCGTAGCCCCATCGCGGCCCCTTCTGCAGAACGAACACGCCCCAGGTTGCGGGATATTGACGCGCTTTCGGCGATGTTGTCTACTTCGATGAAAGGAGTTGAAGCGCTTCGACGACATCCCGCAAGTAGGCACCGGAGTATCCATGCGCAAGCTCATTCGCGCTGCCCTGCCACTGGCAGCGGCGGCCTCAGCCCTCACGCTCACCGCGACCAGCGCGCTCGCGGCGGTATACGAGTCGTCCGCCCAGTACGCGTCGTACTCCACCGGCGGCTACACCATCTACAACGACGAATGGGGCAGCGGCCACGGCACCCAGACCCTGTGGGTCAACTCCGCGACCAACTGGGGCGTCTACTCCACCCAGCCCAGTACGTCCGGCGTGAAGTCCTACCCGAACGAGAGCAAGTCGATCGGCGCCGCCCTCAACTCGCTGCACTCGGTGGCCTCCTCCTTCAGCGAGGGCAACCCCGGCGGCGGCGACTGGGAGTCGGCCTACGACATCTGGCTGAACGGCAGCGGCTATGAGGTCATGGTCTGGACGTACGTGAAGGGGGATGTCGCCCCGCTTGGCTCGTCCGTCGGCACCGTCAGCCTTGACGGCAACACGTGGACCCTCTACGCCGGGAACAACGGCTCCAACCCGACCTACTCGTTCGTCCGCTCCGGCAACGAGAGCTCCGGCTCGGTCAACCTGCTCGACCTGCTGAAGTACCTGGAGAACAGCAAGGGGTACTTCTCCAACCCGACCCTGTCCACCGTCCAGTACGGCTGGGAGATCTCCTCGACAGGCAACACCCAGGAGGACTTCACCATCAGCAGCTACTCGGTGAGCAACTCCTAGCCATCGCGCGGCGCCTTCGCCGCATCCCGCCAGTGGCCGTGGCTCCTCATGGCGCAAGGAGACAGCCACCCCCAGGGTCTCGCGAGGATCTAGCCGACCGGCAGGTGCGCGCCGTCGCGCAGGAACAGCGGGATCCGGCCGAGCGGCGCGTCGGCGCGGGCCACGCTCCCGCCGGCATGCTGCCCGCCGGTCCAGGCATTTGTCCACCGGCTTCCCCGCGGCAGGTAGACGGGCCGCTGCCTGGCGCCGTACTCGGCCACCGGGGCGACCAGCAGGTCCGGCCCGAACATGTAGGCGTCCTCGGCCTGCCACGCCTCCCAGTCCGCGGGGAAGTCGACGAACAGCGGCCGCATCGGCGGGATGCCGTCGGCGTGCGCGGCCCGCATCAGCGTCATGATGTACGGGCGCAGCCGCTCCCGCAGGGATAGCGTCGCCGCGATGTGCTCGTAGGCCTCCGGCCCGAAGGACCACGGCTCGTTCGCGCCGCCGGTCTGCTCCAGGCCGAACGGCATCGTCGGCTCCCGGTTCCCGTGCAGCCGGAAGAGCGGGCAAAGCGCGCCGTACTGGAACCAGCGGACGATCAGCTCACGGTATTCCGGGTCGCCGGGGTCACCGCCGTGGAACCCGCCGATGTCGGTAGTCCACCACGGAATGCCGCTGATGGCCACGTTCAGCCCGGACCGGATCTGGGCGCGCAGGCTGGCGAAGGTTGCCGGTATGTCGCCCGACCACAGCGCCGCGCCGTAGCGCTGGCTCCCCGCCCACGCGGAACGGACCAGGCTGACCGTCCCTGGCCGCGCCTCTTGCGCCATTCCCTCGGCGAACGTCCGCGCGTTCTCCCGCGGGTACATGTTCCCCACCTCCAGCCCGGGACCCGCGTGGTAGCGCAGGTTCCCCTGGAAGCCCGGGCGCAATTCCGGCTCGCACGCGTCCAGCCACCAGACGTCGATCCCGTAGGGCCGCAGGTAGTTGTCCCTGACCTTGCCCCAGACGAACTCCCTGGCCCGGGGGTTCGTGGCGTCGTAGAACGCGACGTCGACGGGCGCGGCCACGCCCTTGTCCGGCCAGGTCGCCTGGGCGAGCGGCCCGAACTCCGTGCCGATGAGCAGCCCTTCATCCCGCATCCGCTCGAAGTTCTCGCTGACCGGCGAGACCGAGGGCCAGACCGACACCATCAGCTTGACGCCCATGTCGCGCAGTTCCGCGGTCAGCGCCGCCGGATCCGGCCACTCACCGTGGTCGAACTTCCAGTCACCCAGGTGGGTCCAGTGAAAGTAGTCCACCGCGATGACTGACAGCGGCAGGCCGCGCCTTGCGTACTCGCGGGCCACCGCGAGCAGCTCATCCTGGCTGCGGTAGCGCAGCTTGGACTGCCAGAAGCCGCTGGCCCACTCGGGCAGCATGGGAACATGCCCGGTGGCCTCGGCGTACCGGCCGAGGATCTCGGCCGGCGTCCCGGCGGTGACCCAGTAGTCGATCTGGCGGGCGCTCTCGGCCACCCAGCGGGTCGCGTTCTCGGCCAGCTCGACGCGGCCGATCGCCGGATTGTTCCACAGCAGGCCGTAGCCCCGGCTGGACAGCAGGAACGGGATCGTGACCTCGCCGTTGCGCTGCACCAGGTCGAGGACCGTGCCCTTCTGGTCGAGTGACCCGTGGCCGTGCTGGCCGAGCCCGTAGAGCCGCTCCCCGTCATAGGCGCGGAACGACTGCTCGAGCCGGTGGTAGCCGTTGCCCATCGGCGCGAACATCCGCGGCCCTGGCCACCACCAGTGGATCGGCTGCTCGGCGAGCAGTTCCGCACCGGTGGCGGTGCTGGTGAACCGGAGCATCCCCTGGCCGTGCGCGTCGACGTCGCTGGTCAGCTCGGCGGTGACTCGCCCGTTGACGAGCCGCGCTGAGGTGGCGGCGACCTCCGTCTTGGCCTGGAAAGGCTCCGGCTCCTCGTCGAGGGCACCGGGGAGGCCGCCGAGAATCGGGCCGACTCCCCCGCGGACCCGGATCCCGTCCGGTCCCCAGGGCTCGACGCGGAGTGTCTCCTGGCCGGAGGTCCACTCGAAGCCTGGCGTGCCGGAGCCGATCTCGCTGATGCTGCTCACTGGTGTCTCCTGGGTCCAGAGGGGCGTGGCTGGGGTCAGGTCGGGCAAGGGCAGGTGCGGCCGCTGATCGCCGCAACGTCGGTGCGCCAGGCCAGCCGAACCGGCGTTCCGGCTGGCAGCCATACCCGCTGGCGCTGCGCGTGGCCGCGGCAGCTGATGTCGGCCTCCTGGTCGATGGCCGACAGCAGCTCCGCCTCGGCCCGGCCCGCGACGGTGTCCCAGCGCAGCTCGGACACCCGCACCCCGAGCAGCGTCCGCGCGCCGCTGAGCCGCCCGCGTGGCAGGAAGTCAGGCACTGCCGGGAGCAGCTCGATCCAGCCCGGGCCGGCCTCGCCCGCGGGGGCCGAGTCCACCAGCAGCTCCGCCAGCACCCCGGGCAGCGCACACGCGGCGTCGGCGTTGTACACCGCCCGCTTCGGGTAGTGGCTGCTCATCAGCGACAGGAAGAAGAATCCCCGGCCGGCCAGCGCGGCCAGCAGCTGCCCGGCCAGGCCCGCGTCGCGCAGCCTGGCGGCGGCGAGCGCCTTGTGCAGGTAGCCGTGCGCCGAGTCGTCCTGCGTGCCCCGCGCTCGCAGCGCTCGCCGGGCGGCCGCCGCGAGCGCGGGCGTGCCCGCCACCGTGATCTCGTGCAGCGGCCACACCGGGTACAGGTGGCTGACATGCCGGTGGTCGTCGTTGGCGGGAAGAGGCGGCCGACCGGTCCCCGCGGCCGGCCACGCCCATTCGGCGAGCGCGCCGTCAGCGGAAAGCCGGTAGGGCGGCAGCCGGTCCGCAAGCTCACGCCATCGTCGCGCCGCTCCAGGTGACGCCGCCGCGGCGGGCACGCCTGGCTCGGCGTCCGCCGCGGCGCGCAGCGCGTGGCGGGCGGCGGCGATGTCCATCGTGGCGTTGACGGCGGCCGGGGTCCAGCCAGCCGGCTCGTTCTCCGGAGAGTAAGACGGCGCGAAGACCACGTGCCCGCTGGAGTCGGTCCGCGTCAGGAAGTCCTCGTAGAACGAGGCGAGCTCGCGCAGCGCGGGGCCGGCCTGCCGCGCCGCGTACCGGGGGTCGCAGCGGGCCAGTGCCTCATCGAGCAGCGGAACGAGCAGCCAGTCGGCTCCGGCCGTCCACATGTGCAGCGGCCAGCGAGGCTCGAAGTGGACGGCGAGGCCATCGTGCCCGTCGGTGTGCGCCGGGGCGACGATCCCCCGGGCGCCGAACAGCTGCCACGCGTTGACCCGCCAGTCGGGAAGCTGCTGGCGGACCAGGCGGGCCACCGCGTCCACCGCCTCAGGAACGTCGGTGCTGACGGCCCCCGCGAGCTGCAGCCCCAGGTTCGCGTCCAGCGTGATCGCACCGGACCATGCCGGACTCCAGTCTCCCTGCCACAACCCGGTCAGCCTCGGGGGCAGCAGCCCGCTCGCCGACAGCAGGAGGTAGCGCCCGGAGTCGAACAGCTTCTCAAGCAGGGCGGGCAGCGGGCGGTCCGGCCGCGCGGCCTGCCGGGCGAGGAGCTCGCCAACGGCCAGCCGGCGATCGGCGGCGTGGGCGCCCAGGTCAAGGGCGACGTCGCCGAAGGCGGCCGCGTGCGCCCGGGCGTGCTCGGCTAGCAGCAGCCGGCTGTGGACGGCCGGCACCGTGCTGGCGGGCACCGCGGCGACTGGCCCGCTGCTGGCCGGTCCGCTGCTGGCCGGCGCCGGCGCCATGGGCACCGCGGCGACGGCCGCCCGGGCGCGAGCGCGGGCGGCGCCGATCCCGGTGGCGTCGCCAATGGCCTCCACCCGGGTGAGCAGCGTCAGCTGCGCGCAGCCGGTCACCCGGACCGCGTCGTCGCCGGCGGCGCGGACCCGGCCCGCGGTGGCCGTCACCCGGGTGACGGCCACATAGCCACCAATGCCCTCATCGCCGCCGTCCGGGCGGCCGCCGGGTGGCGGGTACTCCACCGTCGTCTCGATGACCGCGTCGCCCGGCGAGCGCGGGCGGACGCGCCCCCGGATCGCCAGCCTGGCCGGCGCACCGGGCAGCCTGGCCTCCACCTCGACGGTGGCGTGCCACGGGGCCGCCCCGGTGATGTGCTGCACGACAAGGTCACGGACGCGGGAGGTGAAGCAGGCGTGCCGCCAGCCGGGCCAGCGGGTCACGGTGATCCCGGCGCGGTAGCTCAGCGTCCGCCGGTACCCGGCTGGCGTGGCTCCCCGCTGATCCTCCCCCTGGCCTTCTGGCCCCGCGCCGGGCTGGGCCGTGCCGGGCGCCGCCTGCGCGCCAGCGGGCCGCGGCGCGTCCCGGCGGACCACGATCGCGAGCGCGGGGTGGAAAGGCCGCGGGTGATGGCGGGGCCAGTCGCCGGTGAATAGCTCGAGCGCCCGCCGCGACTCCCCGGCCTGCAGCAGGTCACGCACCCGTGCCAGCCGGTCCGCCAGGTGCGGGGGACCCGCCGCGGACGGGGCGTCGGGCCACGTCAGGTGGTGATGGGTGACGATGACTCGCTCCGCGTCGGGCCGCCCGTACACCAGCGCGCCGTGCCTGCCGTTCCCGAGCGGGAACGCGTCCTGCCAGCTGCTCGCGGGAGCGGTGTCGATGAGGAGGCTTCCCCTCGTCATCGGCCGCTAGCCCTTGACCGCACCGAGCAGCACCCCCTTGGTGAAGTGCTTTTGCACGAACGGGTAGACGATCAGGACGGGGACGATCGTGATCGTGACCACGGCCATCTGCAGCGCCAGGGTGGGCACGGCGCCCTGAAAGCCGGCGGCGGCGCTGTTGACCATCTGGCTGTTTTGGGTCAGGTAGTCGTACAGCACCATCTGCAACGGCCACTTCGAGCTGTCTGAGGGCATGAAGAGCATGATGTTGAACCAGGAGTTCCAGTAGCCGACCGCGTAGAACAGCGCGATGACGGCGGTGACCGCCCGGGAGGTTGGCAGCACGATCTTCCACAAGATCCGCCAGTCGCCCGCGCCGTCGATCCTGGCGGAGTCAATGAGGTCCTGGGCGGTGCTGGAGAAGAACGACCGCATCACGATGACGTTGAACACGCTGACCGCGCTCGGCGCGATCAGCGCCCAGTACTGGTCGTAGCCGCCGAGCGCGGACACCACGAGGAACAGCGGGATGATCCCCCCGTTGAAGAACATCGTGAGCAGCATGATCCACAAGACCGTGCGGTGGCCGAACGACCCGGCCCGTGACATGCCATAGGCGGCGAGGATGGTGATGACCATCGAGAAGCACGTCCCGACGGCGGTGATGGCCAGGCTGATCAGCAGTGCCCGGCCGACCACGCCGCCGCTGGCGATGTCACGGTAGGCGGCCAGGCTCAGGCCGTGTGGCCAGATGACCATGCCTCCGGCCTGGTTGACTGAGGCCTGGGTGGACAGGCTGGTCACCACGACCGTGTAGAGCGGGATCGCGATCACCAGCATGATGACGGTGATCGCGCTGGTCTTGGCCCCCTGGGTGGCGGCCCGTGGCCGTTCCTGCCAGGCTGGCCGCTGCGTGGTGGCAAGGAGCCGGGCGAGCGGCGGTCGGGCGGTGGCCATGGCTGGCTCAGTTGTCGTCATTTCCGGTACAGCCCGTCCTCTCCGAACAGGTGCGCGACCTTGTTCGCGCCGAGGATGAGGATCACCGAGGTGACGCCGAGGAACAGCCCGGCCGCCGCGCCGTAGCTGTAGTTCCCGGCCACGATGCCGTTCTCGTAGGAGAACGTGGTGATGACCTGGGCGGCGCCCGACCCGACGGCGGGCAGCTGGATCAGCATCTGCTCGAAGCCGAAGGTGAGCGCGAAGCCGAGGTTGAGGATGAGCAGCAGTATGGTGATGCCCTTCAGGCCGGGCAGCGTGATGTGCCGCAGCCGCCGCCAGTACCCCGCGCCGTCGACCGCGGCGGCCTCATGCAGCGCGGGGCTGATCGCCGACAGGGCAGCCAGGTAGACGATCGTCGACCAGCCGGCCTCCTTCCAGATGAGCTGGGAGGTGACCAGGAGCCTGAACGTGCCCGGGTCGGTCATGAAGTCGAACGGGCTGGTGACCCCGTGGGACCGCAGGAACGTGTCGAGCAGCCCGGCGCCGCCGAACACCTCGTTGAAGATCGTGACGACGAGCACGAAAGAGAAGAAGTGCGGCAGCGTCGCCACGGCCTGCACGACGCTCTTGAGCCTCCTGGACTGCAGGCTGTCCAGCAAGATGGCCAGCGCGATCGGGATCGGGAAGAACAGCACGAGCTGCACAGAGAACAGGCTCAGCGTGTTCCAGAACGCCTGCCAGAATCCCGGGTCGGAGAACAGCTGCTGGAAGTTGGCCAGGCCCACCCACGGGCTGTGCAAGAGCCCGTCGTACAGGTCGTAGTCCTGGAATGCCATCACCAGGCCGAGCATCGGCGCGTAGCCAAAGACGCCGAGCAGCACCAGCGCGGGCAGCGTCATGATGAGCAGCGTCCGGTCGCGCCGCAGCCGGGCCCACCACCGCCGGCCCGACCGCTGGGCGCCGCCTGGTGCGGCTGACCGCCGGGCGCCCGCCGCGAGCGTGGTGGCCTCGCGTGCCACCACGCTCGCGCGCGGCTGACGGGCCGTGGACGTGGCGGCGTCGGTCACGCGGATCCCAGCTTCTTCTGCTGGGCGAGGACCCCCTCGTAGAAGGCCTTGAGCTTGTTGCCCCCGTTGCGCTTCCAGGTGGCGAGCGTGGACTGGTAGTCGGCGATCGAGGCGCGGCCGCGGGCTACCTCGTACATGATGCCGCTGGTCGGGTTGAACGGGGTGAAGGCGTTCGCGCTTGACAGGCTGTTCGGCACCACGACGTTGAGCTCGTAGAACAGCGGCTGGTAGCCGTACCCGGCGTTCCGCTGTGCCCAGGTCGCCGACGCCTTGGTGACCGCTGGGTAGCCCGCGTTGTAGACGGTGTTGTTGGGGCTGACCAGGAAGTTGTAGGTGGACACGGCCGACCCGGCGTACTGGCTGCCCTTGGCCGTGAGCTGCGGCCCGGTGCCCGTGGTGGTGTAGTCCACGCCCGCCACCCCGTAGTTGAGCAGGTTGTACTCGATGGAGCCGAAGGGCGCCGCGAGGTAGTTGGCGATCCGCAGGCACTCCTCGACCTGCTTGGGCGACAGGCCCTTGTTCAGGTAGCTGGTCCACGCGGTGGCCGCCTCGAGCGGCATCTTCGGGGTCCCGCTGCCCGACGCGGCGAAGAAGTCGAATGACGCCCGGGTGTAGCCCTTGTTGGATGCCTGGCCCTTCTGCGCGTCCGCCGCGTTCCAGGCACCCGACCCGTCGGACACGATGACCATCTGGCCGGCGTAGAACTCGGTGACGCCGTTGCCGTAGTTGCCCGCCACCTGATCGGGGTGAACCAGGCCGGCCTTGATCGCCTTCGCCATCCAGTTCATCGCCTCGACGATGCCCTCGGACTCGTACTGGGTGATGAGGTTGCCCTTGTCGTCGAGCATCCAGAGGGCGTAGTTGAACGGCTGGTACAGGTAGCCGAAGATGTCGCCGAGTGCCCAGCGCTTGGCCTTGGGATCGTTGACCTCGGTGGCCAGGTCCCACAGGTCGCTGATCGACTTGACCGAGGGCGTGCCGATGCCGAGCTTGTCCAGCAGGTCGGCCCGGTAGTAGAGCTGGTAGCCATAGTTGAACGTGGCAGTGTAGGACGGAAACCCGTAGAGCTTGTCGTCCCAGATCCCGGCCTCCCAGCCGCTGGAGAAGATGGCCGCCAGGTTCGGGTACTGGCCGATCTTGTCCCCGGCCAGGTAGGGGGTGAGGTCCGCGAGCCGGTCGGCGGCGGCCTGGCCGAAGTTGAGCGGCGGCGCCCAGAACGTGGGGACCTGGATCCAGTCGGGCAGCTTGTTTCCGCTGAACAGCTGGGGCAGGACCGTGCTGTAGTTGTTGCCGTTGGCCGGGGCGACCGACACGGTGGCGCCGAGCGCCTGGTTGACCGCCTGGTCGAACGGGTTGCCCGCCGACGGGATCGTGCCCCATAGCGGGGTGATCGCCGTGTAGCTGCCCCCGCTGCCCGGGGTGTCAGCGACGGTCCGCACCAGCGACGACGGGTAGGACAGGTAGGCCGGAGACGATCCGGCGACACTCGGGTAATCCGGCTTGATCAGGCTGCTTGGCTTGTAGTGCGGAAGGATGCGCTGCAGCAGGCTGGTCGAGGCCGCTCCCGTCTTGGCGGGGGCGCCCCCGGTGCCGCAGGCGGACAGTAGCGGCTGCGCGGCAACCGTGCCGAGGGCGCCCGCCGTGGCGGTCAGGAACCCGCGTCTGCTCATGCGTGGACTCATATCCGGTACCACGTTCGTGATCGGGGGTCTACGAGTCGAAGCGCTTCACCGGCTTTGAGTGGAGGGTAGATCTCGCATTGACCTGAGCGCAATAGGCGATAAACACTTGATTCGTCGCCTGGTCGGCCGAGCCACCTCGGCCTGCCGGAAGAGCGGCGTGCCGGGTGGCCGGTGTCTGGAGGGATAACGATCGAAGCGATTCGCTACCGTGACACTGCCCTGTCGTTTCGCGACCGGGCCGATGACCTGCTCGCCCGCCTCACCACCGGGGAGAAGATCGCGATGCTGCACCAGCGCTCGCCGGCGGTGCCGCGCCTGGCGGTGGCCGAGTTCTGGACCGGGACCGAGGGCGTGCATGGCGCCTCCTGGCGGGACCACGCGGGCACCGGGGAGGTGCTGCCCGCCACGGTGTTCCCGCAACCGCCGGGAATCGCCGCCAGCTGGGACCTCGAGCTGGCAAGGGACATCGGCCGTGCCACCGGGCGGGAGATCCGCGCGCTGCACGACGAGCACCCGCTCATCAGCCTCAACGTCTGGGCACCGGTGGTGAACCTGCTGCGCGACCCGCGCTGGGGCAGGAATGAGGAAGGGTACTCCGAGGACCCGCTGCTCACCGCGCTGATGGGCACGGCGTTCTGCCAGGGCCTGTCGGGCGACGACACCGACGGCTACCTGCTCACCGCGCCCACGCTCAAGCACTTCCTCGGCTACAACAACGAGGACTTCCGGGACCTGACCTCTTCCGGGCTGCGCCCCCGGGTGCTGCGCGAGTACGACCTGCCGCCCTTTCGCGGTCCGATCGAGGCGGGCGCGGCGACCGGCGTCATGCCGTCGTACAACCTCGTCAACGGCCACCCGGCGCACGTCAGCCCGCTACTGGGCGAGATCCGCGCCTGGACAGAGGCTGAGCTGCTTACGTGCAGCGACGCGTGGGCGCCTTCGAACCTGGTGCGGGCCCAGCATTACTTCGGCGATGACGCCCAGGCGCATGCCGCCGCCCTGCGGGCCGGCCTGGACAGCTTCACCGACCAGGACGGTGACGGCGCCCGCACCGTCGCGCGGGTCACCGAGGCACTGGCCAGCGGCCTGATCACCCTGGCCGACGTGGACCGCGCGGTCCGCCGCAAGCTGCTGATCCGGCTGCGGCTCGGCGAGTTCGACCCCGACGGCGGCCCGTTCGCCACCGCCGCCGCCCTGGGCACGCCGGCGCACCGCGAGCTGGCCCGGGCCGCCGCGGTCCGGGCGGCGGTCCTGCTGAAGAACGACGGCCTGCTCCCGCTGCGGCTGGCCGACAGGCAGCATTCGATCGCCGTGGTCGGCCCGCTCGCCGACGTCCTGCACGAGGACTGGTACAGCCCGGGGCTGCCGTACCAGGTCACGGTGGCCGGCGGCCTGGCCGCGGCGGGCGCGACGGTATCGGTGCACGAGGGCGCCGACCGGGTCGGCACCGACCTCGGCGACTTCGACGTCTTCGACTGGGGGGACCACATCGTCACGCTGCGCGCGGCCGGCACCGGCAAGTACCTCACGGCTACCGGGGACGGGACGCTCGCCGTCACCGCCGGCCGGCCACACGGGTGGACGGTCGCGGAGGCGTTTCGCCGCACCCTGCTGCCGGGCGGCGCCGCGCTGCTCACGTCGGCGGCGACCGGCCGGACGTTCCGCCTGCGCTGGGATCCGCTGTCCGAGGGGGTCACCGAGGCCGTCGCGGTCGCCAGCCAGGCCGATGTCGCGGTGATCGTCGTCGGCAACGACCCGGTGATCGGCGGCCGGGAGGGCCACGACCGGGCCACGCTCGCCCTGCCCCCCTCGGCCGGCCGGCTCATCAGGGAGGTCACCGCCGCCTGCTCGCGCACGGTTCTCGTGATCATGTCGAGCTACCCGTACCTGGTGCCTGACGCTCCCGCGATCATCTGGACCTGCCACGCCGGCCAGGAGGCCGGGCACGCCATCGCCGGCCTGATCGCCGGCCAGCACGCCCCGCAGGGCCGCCTTCCGCAGACCTGGTACGCGTCCGACGCGGACCTGCCCGACCCGCTCGACTACGACATCATCAAGGCCGGCTGGACCTACCAGTACACGACCGCGCGGCCGCGGTTCCCGTTCGGTCATGGCCTGACCTACACGACGTTCGGGTACGGCCCGCTGCACGTCGGCGCCCAGCAGGCCGGTGCCACCGGGCCCGGTCAGATCACCGCGACCGTGGACGTTATGAATCTCGGCGACCGTGAAGGCACCGAGGTCGTCCAGCTGTATGCCCGGTACGCCGACCAGGACCTGCCGCGGCTGCGGCTGTGCGGCTTCACCCGGCTGACGCTGCGGCCAGGTGAGACGGCGACGGCGCGGATGAGCGTCCCGCTCGAGCGGCTGCAGGTGTGGGACGTCGCGGCCGGCCAGCTGAGCATGCCGCCCGGCCCGGTCGAGATCTGCGCCGGGGCATCAAGCGCCGACATCCGCCAGGCCACGACCCTGCCGGTCCAGGCCACCGAGCCGGCCAGGCGGCCCGCCCAGGTCGCCGCGGCCGACTTCGACGACTACTCGAACGCCACCCTCGTCGATGCCACCCGTGAGGCCGGCACCGCGGTCACTCCCGCCGACCCGGCGTGCCCCTGCTGGCTGAAATTTACCAGGCTTCATCCGCAGCGGACGGGGCTGGCCGTCTTCCGGGTGGCCTGCCGGGCCCCGTCCGGCGGGCGGATCGAGGTCTGGCCGGCGCCGCCGGGCGATCAGGCCCAGCCGGGCGCGGTCCCCCTGGCCGGCGTTCCCGTGCCCTGCACCGGCGGCCGGTACGCGTGGACCGAGGTCAGCACCGCGGTGTCCCTGCCTCCCGGCGCCGATGAGGTGTGCCTGGTCCTGCACGGTGCCGTGCGCCTTGACTGGTTCGAGCTGTGAGCGGTCAGGGGGCCAGCGGTGACAGCTGCGGCGTGTAGCCGTCCGAGCCGATGGTCAGGACGTGGGCGTACATCTCCCTGGTGCCGCCGGCCGTTCCGCTGGCGTAGGCGTGGAAGAACAGCCGGTACTGGCCGGATACCTCCGAGCCGCTCACGTCGGCGCCCCCAGGCCCGCACAATAGCTCATTGGTGTCGTTGTCCCAGCTGTTGTTGATGATGACCGGATCAGGGTCGATGGCACCCTCGCCAATCACAAACGGGAATGACCTGGACGGCAAAGTACCCATTGGGGACGTTACCGGACATCTGTTCGAGGGCATGAAGCTTAGGTGAGCGTTTCTGGCCTGAGCCCCGCGGGACCAGGCCTGCTGTCATCCGCGCTCGCGGCGGCCGGCCTTGGGTGGCACGTCTTCCCTTGTGCTCCCGGATCGAAGCGGCCAGCGCTCAAGGGCAACTGGCAGGAGCTCGCGACCACCAGCCCGGACCAGGTCCGCTCCTGGTGGTCCTGCCAGCCCTACAACATCGGGATCGCGTGCGGGCCTTCCGCCCTCGTGGTCATCGACCTCGATGTCGCCGCCGGCCGCGACCCGGCCGCCAGCCCAGGCGGCCCCTACTCCGGCGAGGCCAGCCTCAGGCTGCTGTGCCAGGTCCGCGGCCAGCGCTACCCGGCGGGCACCTACACGGTGGACACGCCATCGGGCGGATGCCACCTGTACTTCAGCGCGCCGGCGATCCCGGTGCGCAACTCCGCCGGGAAGATCGGGACACGCATCGACATCAGGGCCGACGGCGGCTACGTGGTCGGGGCCGGCAGCCGGACCGGCGCGGGCAGCTACGTGGCCAGGGGGGACGTCCTCCCGCTGACGATGCCGCTGCCCGCCTGGATCACGCGGCTCCTGACGGACCGCCCCCTGTCCCCGCAGGCCGCACCCCTCCCGCCACCCGGCGCCCAGGGAAGGGCCTACGCGCTCGCCGCCCTCCGCGAGGAGACGCGGAAGGTGGCCGCCGCCCAGCCGGGAACCCGCAACGACGCCCTTAACCGTGCCGCCTTCAGCCTCGGGCAACTGGTCGCGGCGGGCCTGCTGCTACCGCTGCCGGTCATGACCTCACTCGCCGATGCCGCGGCGTGCTCCGGCCTGCCAGACGACGAGGCCCGCCGCACCATCCGCTCCGGGATGGCCGCCGGGGCGAAGAAGCCCCGCATGACAGCCGCCTCCTAGCAAGCGGTAGGTCTCGCGTTCGAGTCGGCCTCAGGGCGCCGGGCGCGGTGGTGTCGAGGGGGGCGATGGCGCCAATCTGTCGCGTTTTGTCACGCCACATACACGAGCAAAACTCGACAATGGTGTGGGCGGGCTCGCAACAGTGGATACCGCCCTAACCGGCACCCATCTCGTTACCAGAAGGAGCAACACGAGTGGTCACTATCAGGCCAACGAGAAGGCGGCTCGCACTGGCTGGTGTTAGCGTCCTGGGCGCGGCAGCAATCGTGGCGCTGGGCCTGTCTGGCGCCAGCAGTGCGGGCGCGGCGGCCTTGGCACCAGCCGGATCGTGGCCGTCGCAGCTGGCCCGGCCAGCCACGGCGACCTGCCCGCACGGCCAGACGCTTATCGCGCCGACCAGCGGCCGGACCGACGCGCTTGGCGTCGCGCACGTGACCTACAAGAGCGACCCCGGACTGGTGGCCGTTGTGCCGCCCCGGGGCCTGACCGCTGGGAAGGTCACATCGGCGCTGCTGGCCGATGTCGGTGTCTCCGCCCGCAACTCGCCCGGCTCGCCGACTGGACGGCGGCAGGTGCAGGAGGTTCTGCGGCTAGCTCAGCACCAGGCGGCGCCAGAGTTCTGCCGCGCCCCGGCCACCCTGGCGACCGCGGCTGGCCGGCCGCTGACGTCACCGGCTGGCGGGCCACAACTCAAGAACACGCATACCGATGGCTACAACTGGGGTGGCTACGCGGTCACCGAGGCGGAGTACGGCGGTCCGATCGAGGGCGTCTACGGGACATGGACCGTTCCCAAGAGCCTGACCAGCAGCTCTCCGAGCGCCGAATCCACCTGGGCGGGCATAGGCGGCGGCATTGGCGAGAACGGCAGCTGCTCGTCGGTCGCCTGCGGGCTTATCCAGGCGGGCTCAAGCATGCAGACCAATGAGGGCTACCGCTCCTGGTACGAGGCCATAGGCACGAGCGGCTGCACCACGTCTACCCATTTCTGTGGCCAGTACTCGAACATCGATGCCATACAGCCTGGCGACGATATGAGCGCAGAGGTCTACTGGGAAAACAGCTCATCCGCGTGCTTTTTCGTCAGCGACTTCTCCCGCACCACCGGGTCCTGGGATGTCTGTACTGCGGTCAGCATTCCCTACGACCACACGTCGGCCGAGTGGGTGAATGAGAGCCATCTCCCTTCCTTCTACTACGACAGCCCTGGCACGGTTGACTGGTCGGAGCAGCTCCTGACCGGCGCCTTCGATGATTCTGGCTCCTGGGGCTCTCCTTTCTCCGGCGCTTACGAAGCCCTGGTCATGGATACCGGCAGCGGCACTACCGGCACCGTATGCGGCCAGTCCGGAGTCCTGTCGGTTCCCGAGGGCGCGACAAACTCAGGCGGGGAAGGGTCATCCCAGATCGTTACCTGCTCCGTCGCGGGGATTGACTCCCCCTGACCGAGAGCTTCCGGCCACAGGCCCTGGCAGCGGAAGTCGGTTGAGCAGCGGCGGCACGCTCAGTCGATGAGCGCGCCGCCGCTGACCGGGCCCGGTGCCGGCGTCCTGCGGCCCGTCCTAATGCCCGGCCAGCTCAGCAACGACCGGAGCGAGCTTGCCGGCGCAGTCGGCGCCGAAGACGAAGTAGGAGAAGCCGGCCGCGAGGGCTAGCGCGGGGCCAGGCGCCGGCTGCCATTGCGGGACGTCGGGCATCAGCAGCGTGGAGTAGCCGCTGTCGGCGATACGGCGTACCCGGTCTCGCCACGTCGGCAGGTCAGTTGTGAGCGGGGCAACGACCCCGAATCGCAGCAGCCTGGTTCCGCCAGCTGCCGTAGGAGCGGCCATCGTTCCTGTCCTAATCACTAGTAGGGATGGGAACCCGGCCCTCGCCGGGGTGACAGCGGGGTAATCATCGGCCCGATCCGCGGCGTGCTCGTCGCGCACGCCGCCACCGCCAGTGCCAGTGCCAGTGCCACCCAAGGATCGGCTACGGCCCGGGCCGTGGCCACCAGTCGCTGGCCGTCAGGCGGTGCTGTGCGCGGGGCGGGGCTTTCCTGGTGCGATGGTGCGGGCCAGGATGCCGAGCGTGGCCCGCAGGGCGCTTTCCTGGATCACCGGGAAGATCGCCGCGTCCTTCCAGTCCTGCCCGATTGCCGACCAGTCGTAGTAGGACGTCACCAGCGTGCCCCCGGCGATCGGCTCTAGCCGGTAGCCGTACACGTGGCCGATGTCGAAGCTGCCGCGGATGGTCCAGGCGATCTCCCGGTCCGGCTCGAACGCGACGATCTCGACGGTCACGTCGTACAGGCCCAGGGGGTAGTCGTTGAGCGCCTCGCGGTCCATGTGCACGACGAAGGCGTCCCCCACCTTGGCGACCGGGTCCCCGCTTGCCTCCATCAGCATCCCGGAGCTGTCGATGGCGACATGGCCTCGCGGATCGGCGAGCAGGGCGAAGATCTCCGCGGGCGGCGCGGCTACCGCGCGCTGAACTTCCAGTCGCTCTGGCACACGCCGATTGTCGCACGCCAGCGCCTGAACCGGGAAACATGGCGCGATCGCCGGCAACCCGGGCCGGCCGGGGCCTGAAAACCACGGTGACACGGCTGGCGGCCGCCCGATAGCTTGGGCGGCGTGACGCACTACAGCCGGCTGTTCAAGGTCGTGATCGACGTTCCCTCCGCTGACCACGAGCGTGAGGTGTCATTCTGGGCAGCAGCCCTCGGCCAGCCACTGCCGCGCTTCGACCGCCACCCCGAGTACAACGGCGCGGAGCTGCACGGGCAGGACTTCTGGCTGCTGACCCAGCGCCTGGGCGAGGGGACCGCCCGGGTGCACCTGGACATCCACACCGATGACCTGGACGCGGAGGTGGGCCGGCTCGAGCGCCTCGGTGCCCAGCGGGTGCAGCGCGTGAACACCTGGCAGGTGATGCGGGACCCGGCGGGGCTGCTGTTCTGCGTCCTGCTCAACCCGCGGGGCAGCCTGCATGAGGGCAATGCGCACCGCTGGCCCTAACCCCCGCCGCCAGGCGTAACGGGGAGCCGGGCATAGGGTTGCTGAGCGAGCATGACGAAAGGCGGTTAGTAATGGAGTATCGCCAGCTGGGCCGCAGCGGGCTACGGGTGTCCGCGCTGACGCTCGGCACGATGACGTTCGGCGGGACCGGCGGGTTCCGTGCCGTCGGCGCCACTGACGTGCCGGGCGCCCGGCGCCAGCTCGACCTCTGCCTGGACGCCGGGGTGAACCTGATCGACACGGCCGACGTGTACTCGGGCGGGCTCGCGGAGGAGATCACCGGCGAGGTGATCAAGGGGCGGCGCAGCTCGCTGCTGGTCTCCACCAAGGTCAGGATGGCCATGGGCGACGGGCCGAACGACACCGGCCTTTCTCGCCACCACATCATCAGCGGCTGCGAGGCGAGCCTGCGCCGGCTCGGCACCGAGTACATCGACCTCTATCACGTGCATGAGTGGGACGGGCAGACCCGCCTGGAGGAGACGCTGTCGGCGCTGGACACGCTGGTCGCCGCGGGCAAGGTGCGCTACCTGGCCGCGTCCAACTACGCGGGCTGGCAGCTGATGAAGGCGCTCGCGGTCGCCGAAGACCAGGGCTTCGAGCGGTTCGCCGCGCAGCAGGTCTACTACTCGCTTGAGGCCAGGGACGCGGAGTACGAACTGGTTCCGCTGGCCGTCGACCAGGGACTCGGCATCCTGGTGTGGTCGCCGCTGGCGGGCGGGTTGCTGTCGGGGAAGTACCGGCGGAACGCCTCCCCGGCCGAGCACACACGGCAGCTGTCCGGCGAGTGGCACGAGCCGCCCGTTCGTGACCGGGAGAAGCTGTATGACACGATCGAGGTCATCGTCGACGTGGCCGCCGCTCATGGCGCCTCGCCCGCTCAGGTCGCGCTGGCCTGGCTGCTTGGCCGGCCCGCGGTCACCTCGCTGATCATCGGGGCACGCACCGAGGAGCAGTTGCTGGACAACCTCGGTGCCGCCTCGCTGTCGCTGACCGGGGAAGAGCGGGTCGCCCTGGACAAGGTCAGCGCCCCGGCCCTGGCCTACCCGTACTGGCATCAGCTTGCCTGCGCCGGCGATCGCCTCGGCCCGGCCGACCTCGCCCTGCTCGCCCAGCATCTTCAGGCCTAGCGACTGGACGCCAGGGCCTAGCATCGCCGTCGTGGATGCTCCCCTGTCCGGCGTCGTGCCGGTCGTGCCGACGATCTTCCGCGAGGACGAGACCGTCGACCTCGAAGGCACGATGCGGGTCGTGGACTACCTGATCGATGCGCGCGTGGACGGCCTGTGCTTGCTGGCCAACTACTCGGAGCAGTTCTCGCTGACCGACGATGAGCGGGACGCGATCGCCCGCGGGCTGCTCGAGCACGTCGCGGGACGGGTTCCCGTGATCGTCACCACCAGCCACTACAGCGCCCGGATCGCCGCCGCGCGCAGCCGGGCCGCCCGCGACATGGGCGCGGCGATGGTGATGGTCATGCCGCCGTTCTTCGGAGCCACGATGACCGTTCCCGGCCCGGCGGTGATCGAGTACTTCGCACGGGTGGCGGACGCCATCGACATCCCGGTCATGGTCCAGGACGCTCCCCTGTCGAGCACGCCATTGCCAGCGAGCGTGCTGATCGACCTGATCAGGGCGGTACCACTGGTCCAGTACGCCAAGATCGAGGTGCCGCAGGCAGCCGACAAGCTGCACACCCTAATCAGCGCCCTCGGCGATCGCCTGCCCGGCCCGTTCGACGGCGAGGAGTCAGTCACCCTGATCGCTGACCTGGACGCCGGGGCAACGGGCACGATGCCAAGCTCGATGGTGCCGGGTGAGCTTAGCGCGATCGTCCGGCGCTACCGGTCGGGCGACCGGGCCGGCGCGGTGGGCGCCTGGGAGGCGCTGCTGCCGCTCATCCACTTCGAGAACCGCCAGTGTGGCCTGCGAGCACAGAAGATCCTGCTGATGGACAGCGGGATAATCGGCTGCGACCGGACGCGCGCGCCGTTCGGCCCGGTATCGCCCAGGGTCCGGCGGGGGCTGATTGAGCTGGCCGCGCCACGCGACCTGCTCATCACGCGGTGGGCGCGGTGATGCATGCCCGGGTGCCGCCGCGCGCGAGCGCACCGGGTGCGCTCGCGTGCAGCGAGGCGGCAGCGTGGGCGGTCAGCGCAGCGCGGGGCTGGCGTCCTGGGCGAGCTGCAGCGCCTGCTGCGGGAACCAGGCACCAGCGGCCGGGTCGCTGATTCCCCATAGCGGGTCGAACAGTGCCTCCTCAGCGCTGCCGGCCGGCCAGCCGGGCTGGGTATAGTCGCCGTAGTCCCAGGCTCGCACCCCGCCAGCGGCGTCACACTGCCCGTCGGACTGGCCAGGGGTCTTGACCCACAGGTACGCGTCAAGCAGCGGCACGCCAGTGCTGGCGGTCGGCCGCAGGCCGAGCCCGGAGCCCGGTGGGTTGCACCAGTTGCCGCTGGCCAGCGAGGCGATCACGGACGACGGCTGGTCGTAGGGAGGCTGGGCGTACGCCTGCATGCTGTTGGGGCCATCGCCATTGCGGCTGGTGTCGATGATGAAGTGCGTGGCGGCGACCGCGGTTCCCATGTTCTGGGCGTACCAGGCCGTCGTCAGCCTCCAGGTGCTGAAGTCGGACTCGGTGGCCGGGTAGTACTGGCTGGCGCAGCCAGCGGGGCTCTCGTAGAAGGCGCTGGACGGGTCGGTCACCATCGCGATGCAATCGGAGATCCAGGTCCCGTAGTCAATGAGGTTCGCGGTGGGCTGGTAGTTCGACACGTTGAGGAAGAGCCCCTGGGCGCCTTGCACGCCGCCCGTCAGCAGCCGCTGCGTGATCGTGCCCACCGACTGCCAGGCGCTGTGCGTGCCGTCCAGGTAGGCGGCCACATGCGGCTGGGCCTCCAGTGCGGCCACCGCGTACTGGATCTCGGCGTACCGCTCGGCGTCGGTGAACGGATAGGCGGTGGTCGGACCGCCGCAGTCCGAGGGCAGGTTGCCGAGCGCGTCGGGCTCCACGATGACGGCCGCACGGGCATGGCCGATGCCGGCCGCGAAGGCACTGATCCAGGCCTGGTAGTCGGCCTCGTCCAGGGCACCGCCCGCAGAGTACTGCGCGCAGTCGCGGCCAGGGATGTCGTAGGCGACGAGCACGGGAACCGCGTGCTGCCTGGCCGCCCGCGCCATCGTCTGCCGTACCTGCTGCCTGACTTGCGCGGGCGTCCCGCTGGTGAACCAGACGGCGCGAGGGACTGCCTCCATCCGGGCGATCAGGGCGGCGCCGGCGCGGTCGCCGCTGGCGAGCAGCTGGCGGGCCTGAGCGGGCGCGCCCTGCGATGGCGGCGGCAGGTACAGCCGCGAATCGGGGGTCAGGCCGCGGGCCGAGCCGGAGTGGGCGGCCACGGCCGCCGCGGACGTGTCACTCCTTGCGGAGGTGGCGGCTGGGCTGGCCGCGGCGAAGGCCGCCACCGCCGATCCGGTGATGAGGGCCACCGCTAGGGCGGCCGCCAGCGGTGCGCGCCGCATAAGACGGCTTGACAGGACAGGGCGCATGAGCACTCCCGCGACGTTGAGGGGACGTAACAGGAAATTTCCGCTGTGACACTAACAGTGAAAACCATGTAACGACAGTCCCCTTGGCAGCGGCCCGCTCGGGACGGGCACCTGCCGCCGCGGCGGAAGCAGAATCTAGTGGTCCGCGAGCCAGCGGGCCAGCTGGCCAGCGAGCCAGGCAGCGTGCGACACGTGCACCTCGTGGCCGGCCCCTGGCGCCTGGAGAAACTGGCCCTTCTCTATCAGCGCGGCCGGCCGCCATCATCACCTCCGGCCTAGGTCATCCAGGCGAGGCAGCGCCGGTCCAGGTCGCCGCCGTATTGATCAGGCGAAGGAACGAGAATATCGTTCTCCTGTGGCGACAATGAGAGTGCAAAATCTATCCGTAGCGTATGAGCTCATCGGGGATGCAGGGACACGGCCATGGGTGATCACTCCGGGGGGCAGGTTCAGCATGACCTCGCCGGGGGTCCGCGAGCTGGCGGTCGCGCTGGCCGAGCGGGGTAACCGGGTCCTCATCTGGGACCGGCCCAACTGCGGCTCCTCCGACGTTTGCTTCACCGGCCCGTCGGAGTCCGCGATGCAGGCCGACGTCCTGGCGGGCCTGATCAGGCAGCTGGACCTGGGGCCGGCGATCATCGCCGGCGGGTCGGGCGGGGCGCGGGTGTCGCTGCTTACCGGGGCGCGGCACCGGGACGTCGCCTCCGGGCTGGCGATGTGGTGGATAAGCGGCGGCGTCTTCGGCCTGATGGTGCTGGGGGTCCACTACTGCAGCGGCTCCCTGAAGGCCGCGTGGAACGGGACCATGGAGGACGTCGTCGGCTTGCCCGAGTGGGCCGAGGTCATCGCGAGCAACCCGGGCAACAGGGAGATCTTCCTCGCCCAGGACAGGGCCGAGTTCCTGGCGACGATGGAGCGGTGGATGGCCGTCTACTGTCCTCGCGATGATGAGCTGGTGCCGGGCCTGCCGGACGAGGTGGGCCGCGCCCTGGACCTGCCGGCTCTGGTCTTCCGCAGCGGAGCGAGCGACTTCAACCACACGCGGGCCACCTCGGAGAACCTGGCCAGGCTGCTGCCCGGCTCGCGGCTCGTCGAGCCGCCCTGGCCCGACACCGAGTGGAACGACCGGTCGGCGGCCCGCCCAGGCGGCGGTGGCGAGGGCCTGTTCGTCGGCTGGCCAGCCCTTGCCCCGATCCTGCAGGACTGGGCCGACGAGGCCGTCAAGTCATGACAGCGACCGCGGCACCGATGCCGGCTACCCGCGGCCTAGGCATCGCGTAGGTACGAACCTAAATCCCTACCGAGCTTCGGCGACTACGCTGCGAGTGCCCGATCACCTTCCTAGCGTTAGGGGAAGCGCCTCACCCGAGCTGCCCCAGGCCAGGATGCGACGGGGGCCAGCCGACATCCCCTCAGTCGGCTCGCCGCACCTGGGTTGCACGGGCGGCCACGGCTCCGCCGGGGTCGCGGTGGCACGCGGCGCATCTAACACAGGGGGCGGTAACACACCGATGGCAAAAGGCGTCACGTGCACGTACACCGGCGTACGGGCCGACAGGAACAAGTTGCCGGGCGGGAATCGGTGGGATGAGGCGCGGTCCGGCGGGCCACTGCCTCGTCAGGCGCGGGGCAGCGAGGGCCAGCCCGCGGGCGCCGCGCGCTGGCCACTGGATGGCGCGCGGCCAGAGTCAGTCGCCCGCCAGGTCGTGACCAGCCTGCTATCCGGCCTAGGCGTAGGCCCGGACCGGTGCGACGACGCGGAGCTGGCCATCCAGGAGCTGGTGGTCAACGCCCGGCTGCACGCTCCAGGCCCGCACGAGCTGCATGTCGCCATCGCGGGTGATTCCGTGACGTTCGCCGTGGCCGATGGCGGGGATGACCACGCCGCGGTAGCGCGGCTGCTCGCCGACCCGCTGGCGGAGGTGCCATTTTGCGCTGAGCGTGGCCGTGGGCTGCGCATCGTTGCCGCGTTGTTCCCTGGTGACTGCGGTTCCCGCAGGACACGTGCCGCCGGGTTCCCCGCGACAGGAAAGCACGTGTGGTTCCGGGTCGCCCCGATAAAGCCGATGATTGGCGCTCAGCCCGGCTGGCCGGCTTATCCAGCATGCTAGTCATCGGCGGCCGAGCCGAGCCGCAGGTCCGCGAACGGAACGCCGCCCCATCGCAGCACGGCCGACGGCGGCCGGATATGCGGCCTTAACGTCCAGATAGCCGGGATAATGGGGGCGTGAACGTCATCGCCTACGGCTCGCTCATGTACCGGCAGGGCCTGGAGTGGACGCTGGGGCGCTCCGCCGCGCTCACCAAGATCACCATCCCCGGCTGGCAGCGCGTCTTCGACGCCGCGTTTGAGGACGGCTTCGCCTACTGCAACCTGCGACGATCCCCCGGCAGCCGGATCGAGGCCGCCTACTTCACGCTGGAGGCGGCCGAGTTGGACCGGTTCGCCGAGCGCGAGGAGGGGTCCCGCCTCACCGAGGTGCTGCCCGGCTACCACGCCTTCGTGTGGTCGGGCGAGCGCTGCCGCGAGCTCCCCGTGCTTTGCAGCTATATCGACATTTGCCGGCGCGGTGCCGCCGAGCTTTGCGTCAGGCTGTCCCTGGGAACCGAGTGGCCCGCCACGATCCACGACGACACCGCCGCCCCGATGTATCCCTAGCCGGGGCGCTGCCCCCCGGCCGCATGGCGGCGAAGCTCGGCGCGGGCTAGGGCGTTCTTATGCACCTCGTCGGGACCATCGGCGAAGCGCAGCGTGCGGATGCTCGCGTACGCGGCAGCCAGCGGGAAGTCCTGGGACAGGCCGGCCGCGCCATGGACCTGGATGGCCTTGTCGAGAATCCACTGGACGGTCTCGGGCGTGGCGATCTTGATCGCCTGGATCTCCGTGTGCGCGCCCCTGTTGCCCCGAGTGTCCATCAGCCACGCGGTCTTCAGCACGAGCAGCCGCAGCTGCTCGATGCGCACCCGCGACTGCGCGATCCACTCCCTGATCACGCCCTGCTCGGCCAGCGGCTTGCCGAACGCCACCCGGGCGGAGGCCCGCTGGCACATCAGCTCGATCGCCCGCTCGGCGACGCCGATCGAGCGCATGCAGTGGTGGATGCGTCCTGGCCCCAGCCTGGCCTGCGCGATCGCGAACCCGTCGCCCTCGCCGCCGACGAGGTTGCTGACACCGACCCGCACGTCGCGCAGCACCAGCTCGGCGTGCCCGCCGTGGTTGTGGTCGTCATACCCGAGGATCCCCATGCCACGCAGGACTTCCAGGCCTGGCGTATCGCGCGGGACGAGAACCATCGACTGCTGCCGGTGGCGTTCTGCCGCTGGATCGGTCTTCCCCATGACGATGAAGATCTTCGCGTTGGGGTTCATCGCTCCAGTGATGAACCACTTGCGGCCGTTGATCACGTACTGATCACCGTCGCGCACGATCGACGTCTCGATGTTGGTCGCGTCAGACGAGGCGACGTCCGGCTCGGTCATCGCGAAGCAGGAGCGGATGTCGCCGTCAAGCAGCGGCCGCAGCCACTGCTCCTGCTGCTGCCGCGAGCCGAACTGCGCGAGCAGCTCCATGTTGCCGGTATCGGGCGCGGAGCAGTTCAGCGCGGCGGGCGCAAGGCCCAGGCTCCGGCCGGTGATCTCGGCCAGCGGCGCGTACTGCAGGTTCGTCAGCCCGGCACCGTGGGTGCCGGGCAGGAACAGGTTCCACAGGCCGCGCTTGCGGGCCTGCGTGCGCAGCTCGGCGAGGACCGGCACCGAGTCCCACGCCCACCGGTCGGCCAGCCGCTCAAGCTGCTCGTGGAAAATCGGCTCCGCCGGGTAGACGTGGCTGTCCATGAACTCACCGAGCGCCTGTCGCAGCTCCTCGGTCCTTGCGTCAAGAGCGAAATCCATCTAGCCCTCCCGAACGAAGCCGATTCCCGCTTCAAGCAGCGGCTCGGTGATGGTGTTGACTGCCTCGAACCCCGCCCCGACCGTCTGGCCGTGCAGGTGACGGTAGTAGATGCCCTCGCCGATCACCGCCAGCTTGAACGCGGCCAGGCCCAGGTAGAAGCCAAAGCGGGAAAGGTCACGATGGCTGGCGGCAGCGTACCGCGCGATGACCCCGTCGACGCTGAGGAATCCTGGGGCCGATGACGCGTCCGCGATCGACCCGGCCATCACCTCGGCGAAGCGCTGGTAGATGCTCATGAGCGCCAGGTCGGTGAGCGGATCGCCGAGCGTGGCCATCTCCCAGTCGAGCACCGCGACCAGCCGGTCATCGTCGGCGGTCAGCACGTTGTCGAGCCGGTAGTCGCCGTGCACGATGCCGTCCGGTGACTGGTCAGGCACGCTGGCGGCGAGCAGCGCGTGCAGCTCGGCAGCGGCGGGCAGGTCGCGGCTGCGGGAGGAGTCCAGCTGCTTCTTCCACCGGCTGACCTGCCGGGCGAGGAAGCCTTCTGGCCGCCCGAAGTCGGCCAGCCCGACGCGGGCGGGCTCGACGGCGTGCAACGCTACCAGGATGTCGATCAGGTCCTCGGAGATCTTGCGTGCCCGCCCGGGCCCGAGCGGCTCCAGCTGGCTTGCCCACCGGTACGCGGTGCCCTCGACGCGCTCCATCAGGTAGAAGGGAGCCCCGATGACGTCCGCGTCCTGGCAGAGCGCGTACGTCTGCGGGACGGGGACGCCGGTGCCTTGCAAGGCGGACATGATCCGGTACTCACGCGCCATGTCATGCGCGGTGGCCAGCACGTGCCCGAGCGGCGGGCGCCGCAGCACCCAGCTGTGCTCCCCGCTGCTCACCTCGTAGGTGAGGTTGGACTTGCCCCCCGCTAGCAGCACGGCCGTCAGCGGGCCGGCGCCGGCCCCGCCGGGGAGCAGTGTCTTATCGGGCAGTGTCGCGAGCCAGTCCGCTAGCCGGGTCAGGTCCAGGCCTGGCGGGTCCTGCGATGGGCCAGCCGTCGATGTGCCAGAGAGCATGACCGGACGATACAGCGCATAGCGCCACGCTGCCAGCGACCGTCAGGCGGGTGCCAGCAGGTCCGTCAGGGTGAACTGCCCGGGCTGGCGGCTGGGCAGGGTCGGCCGCCAGCCCGGGTCGACCGAGCGCTGGGACGAGGGATCCGCGTCGATCAGGCCAAGCAGGACCTCGCCGACGATCAGCGAGCCGACCGGGCCCAGTCGCTCGCCACCCTCGCGGACCGCCGCCTCGCGCAGGATGTAGTACCACAGAGGGGTCTCGCCCGGCCAGCCCAGCGCGACGAGGCCGGCCTCCTCGCGGGCCAGCGGGACCTCGCCCGCCCGCCGGGCGACGGCCTCACCGGAGGGCAGGTCCGTGGCGATCCCGCGCAGCAGGTCGCGGAGGGCCAGGGAAGCGTGGTCGACGTCGTCCACCGCTCCGGTGATGTCGGAGGGCAGGTGCATCAGCGAGCCGGGCAGGCGGCCGTCGATCGCCCTGGCCCGCTGGGCTGGCGGCTGGCCGGGCACGTCGAGCAGCAGCGGCCAGTGCACGACGTGCCCGGCCGGCGTGGGCCGGAAGCCGATCAGGTCCGGGACCAGCCTGTGCGCCGGGCCGCCTGGCTGCAGCTGATAGCGGTCGCGCACCTGGCTGTGCCCGAACCGGCAGGCCGCGTCGGCGAACTCGAGTGGTATCTGACCCGGGCCTTGCGGGCGGAAGTACCTCGGCCCAGACTCGAGCAGCCGGGCCGCCCATTCCTGGCCGATCGTCTCGGGCAGGTAGTCATGCAGCACCACCCACTGGTAGTGCCACGTGAGCGCCCGCCGGGCCGCGCTGAACAGGTCAGCGTCGGGGACGCCATCGTCTTGCAGCCGATCGGCCAGCCGGTTATGCGCCCGGATCATGGCCACGTGCATCTGGGAGGACAGCACGTGGCCATCCTGGCGCGGGTCCCCGGCCAGGGCGATGCCCTCCGGGTTGCGGGGCAGGTCGTCCTCCTGGCCCGACTCGCCCCGGCCCAGCAGCAGCCGGGCCTGATCGCCCCGGCGGTAGAGGTAGGGACTGTCGACCGGCCCCTTGCCGTAGAGGACCTCCAGGTCCAGCCGCGCGTTGCGGGCGTTCCCTGGCAGCGCCGTGCGGTCGTGATGCGTCACCGGCGAGCGGTCGGCGGACAGGTCATGCGCCACCCACTGGCCGAATACCGGCCGCCCGGCCGCGACCGCGCGGGCCTCGGAAGGCCCGCCGTCCGTGGCGTCGCAGGTCCCTCCGGCTCGACCGATGACCCGCAGCAACTCCGGCTCGATCGCCAGCGCCGGCAGCTCAGGAAACAAGCGCATGTAGCGACCGCCCGCGAGGGACGCGTCCCCAGTCCCCGCCTGCGCCTGCGCCTGCGCCTGCGCCTGCGCCTGGCAATGGTCGCGCACCTGCCGCATTGCACAGCCCCTTCACCTGAGTCCCGCCTCGGACCAAGTATGCGCGCCCAGGCGAGGAGCACTACGGCCGCGTAACCTGTTGCGATGCAATTACATCAGCCCAGTCGTCGCCCGTCGCGAGCAAGAGAAAAGAATCGTGGCCGAAATCGGCATATCGCCTTATGTGACACCTTGGCGGTTAGGTCGGGACAATCACCTGCTGGCCTCCAATCCCTCCGCACCGTTGCCAGAAATCACCGGCAGGCCGTTTGCTAGATGCCTAGACTCGATCCTGAGTGAATCTTTGGGGGTGTCAAAGATGCTCATGTGGCGACGCATTGGCAGCACTGTCACGGGCGTGGCTATTGGTGCTTCCGTCATCACGGGCACGTTCGGCTGCACCATCAGCCTCGGCGCCGCGGGAGCGCAGCGCACCACGCTCACGCCGAGCAGCCCGGCCCCCTCGTCCACGGTGGACACGGTCAAGGCGACGTTCACCGCGGCCATCACCGCGGTCACGTCATTCGGCTCGCCACCGGCGGCCTACGGCATGACCGTCTTGTCGGCCATTGCGACGCGGCAGGCGGTTCCGGGCTTTTCCGCTACCTTGGTGAGCGACCTTGAGACGTCTGGCAAAGCCGCTATCGCCAGGTACTTCGGCCCGCGGCAAGCGGCGGCCGAGCGCAAGGCACTAGCCAGCGCGATGGCCTTTGACGCTGGCCCTCGCGTCATTAATCTGGGCTCCGGAGTGACGCGCGTATCGTTCGGGAAAGTAGAACTAGAAGGAGCCCTCGCCACGGTCAGCGCTGAGGTCACGGCCTGGCGGAGGTCGGAGGCGCGGCAGCCACGGACCGGCAGCTGGCTGACGGACGCGTCCGTGCGCGTCACCAGGTACGCCGCGACGCTCAGCCGTAGCATGGGCGGCTCGTGGCAGGTCACCAGGCTCCTGGCCACAGCGACGGCGACGCACCCCCGTACGGCGGCGAGCTGACGACGGCTACCCGGCGACAATCAATGGCCGAGTGTGATCGTGTGATGACTTTGCGAGACGCTAGACTGCCGGCATGGCGGCGAGAGGCGGGATCTCCCTGGATGGCGCGGGCGGCGCCACGGCCTGGTGCGGGCGGCACCGGCAGCCGCTTGAGCGGGACTGCCAGGTGTGCCGGGCGCCCATGTGCGACCGCTGGTGCGACTACGGCAGCTGGGTGCACTTCCGGGAGCTGTCCACCAGCAAGCTGCACGGCGGCGGGCTGGAGTGGGCACGCCACATGTACGACATGACCTTCTCGCCGCAATACCGGGTGTGGCAGCAGGAGGAGTGGCTGGCGAGCGACGACGCTGGCGTTGGCTACGCTCTGGTGGGGTCACCGGGGCTAGTCATGCCCTTGCAGAAGCTCGGCGTGGTCCTGCGGGGCCGGCATGGGGGACTCGCCCACGTCTGCGAGGACTGCATGCGCGGCGCCGTCGCGGACGCGGCGGAGCTGATCGCCGCCGGGGAGATATGCGAGGCTCCCTTTTGCGAGAAAAAACCGGAAAGCGCCTGCCAGTGCTGCGGCGGATCGTTCTGCCGCGCCTGCCTGACGGTCGGCGGCTTCGCCGTCCCCGAGGTCTCCTGCGATCACGCCAGCTGGCCCGTCGTCTACAGCCAGGCATCGGGTCGCCCGGCACAGGCCGATCTCCCCTACAGCGCGCAGGAAAAGTACCCGGCTGCGGGCTTGTGCGTCTCGTGCGGGTGTGAGCGCATCCACGCACTGAAGCAGGAAGGCAGGCGGATCCTCGCCCAGGACTACGCCGGGCACCTGGCCCGGGTCGAGGGACCAGGCGGGCGCACGGTGCTCGCCGTGCCCGCCGCGTCGCGGCTGACCGCCGGCGCCCGGCGGCAGGAGACCCACAGGAGCCAGGAGGCCGCCCGCCGGTACGCCGCTGAGATCGCCCGGCAGGCGGCCGTGGCGATAGCGGCCCGCCCGTGCCGCCGGTCGAAGTCGCCCGGTTCCGGCGTGCGATGTGCCCCGCACACCGAGTACGTGCCGATCCCCGGCAAGCCACGCGCTTAAGCTGGAAGCATGCCGATAACTCCGGGCGAGACTTCCCGCCGCTCCGCCGGGCTGCTCGAGCAGGGCGCGATCGCGTTCGCCACCAGCGTGCCTGAGCATCCAGCCGACGACGGGCTATTCGGACCGCGTAGCGTCACCTGGCGGCTAACCGGAAGCATCACCACGCCCGTCATCGCGATCCGCGCGCTGCTGCTGCAGGCGCTGCACCCGCTGGCGATGGCCGGCGTTGACCAGCACAGCTCCTGGCGCACCGACCCAGGCCGGCGGCTGGCGTCCACGTCGGCCTATGAGGTCACGGTCAGCGTCGGCGATACGGCCGCCGCGACCGCTGCCGCCGCCCGGGTCCGCCAGATCCACTCCTTCGTCAAGGGCACCGACCCGGCAACCGGGCGGCCTTACGCGGCAAGCGACCCCGCGCTGCTGCTATGGGTTCATAACGCCCTCGTCGACTCCACCCTCGCCTGCAGCCGGCTGTACGGCTCGACCAGCGCCGACGATGGGGACCGCTACGTACGCGAGCAGCTGGCCGCCGCCGAGATCATCGGCATCCCGGCTGGCCTCGCGCCCCGCACCGCCGCCGAGCTTGAGGCTTACTTCGAGGCCATCAGGCCGGAGCTGCTGTGCACCCCGGCGGCCGCGACCGCGACCTCTTACCTGCTGGACTACGTGGAAAGCGCCCGGTTCGGCGAGGACGACGACGCTGAGTCGGCCCAGTTGGGGCAGGACATCACGGACGCCGCGATCGCGGCGCTGCCCGACTGGGCGATCGGCCTGTACGCCGAGAAGGTGCCCGCCATCGCCGAGGCCAGGGATCGCCTTGGCGAGATGCCGGCGAGCGCCCAGCTGGCGGTTCGCCAGACCCTCGGCGTCCTGGACGCGGTCTTCCTCGGCGAGCCCGGTGTCCTGGAAGCCCGCCAGCGCCTGCAGCGCCGCATGCGGGCGGCCCAGTAGGCCCAGCAGCCGCCGTGGCGGGCGCCACAGGGCGTGCTGTCTGGCCCGGCGGCCGCTCAGGCGAGCTCGCGCACGATGCCCGCGAGCTCGCTGCCCAGTTCGCCCGGACCGTCGGCGCTGCGGGTCAGCAGGCCGACCGGCTCGGCCCCCGCAGGGACCGGGACCGGCAAGGCCGCGAGCCAGCCGTTGTCCAGGTCGAGCTGGACGGCGCGCCTGGGAGTTATCCAGATCGCGTCGCAGAGCGCGGTCAGGGAACGGCCCAGCGAGGACGACTGGGTCTCGGTGTAGCCAGCCTCGAGCCAGGCCCCGCTGGCGGCGAAGATGCCCTCGGCCTGGAGCCTGGGGGCGGTCCCTGCCTCCGGTATCACCAAGGGGTAGCCCAGCAGGTCACCCGGCGTCACTGCCTTCCGCCCCAGCAGCGCGTGCCCGGGCCTGGCCACGACGGCGAGGGACTCGGCGTACAGCAGCTCGAAGGAGACGCCGCGCATCATGCCTGGCTCGGCCATCCGGCCGACCGCCAGGTCGACCTCACCCGACTTCAGTGCCGCGAGCAGCTCCGGGTTGTGCGAGACGCGGACCGACACGCGGGCGTCTGGCCGGCGCGCCCGCAGCCGGGCAATCGCCTGAGCCAGCAGGCCACCCGCCGCTGTGTGCAGGCAGGCGACGCAAAGGACGGGGGACGTAGCCGTTCTGCCAGGGGAAAGAGCGACGGTGGCGGCCTCAACCGCGCGGGTGGCCTCGGTCGCGTACCTGAGGAACTCTTCCCCATCCGGGGTGAGCCTGGTACCGGCCCGGCCCCGCTCGACAAGCTGGCGGCCGGCCAGGCGCTCCAGGTCCGACAGCGTCTTGGAGACGGCTGGCTGGCTCACATGCAGGCGCCGGGCCGCCCGGGCAAGGGTCCGCTCCTGGGCGACCGCCACGAAGCACGTGAGGTGGCGCAATCCGACTTCCATAACCTGAAGTTAAGAAAAGGCGCAATAATTGTCAATTTACCTCACTGACAGGCAAGCATTAGAGTCGCGGCTAGGAGGTTCCTCATGGCCCGGATCGTCGGCGGCGTCGCCGCGTCACACACCCCCACCATCGGCTTCGCCTACGACCAGCACAAGCAGGACGACCCGTCCTGGGCGCCGATCTTCCAGGCGTTCGAGCCGGTGCAGGAGTGGTTCAGGGAGAAGAAGCCCGACGCCATCGTGTACATCTTCAATGACCACGTGACGTCCTTTTTCTTCGATCACTACTCCGCGTTCACGCTAGGCATCGGCGAGTCCTACTCCGTCGCGGACGAGGGCGGCTCGCCCCGCGCGCTGCCCCCCATCCAGGGAGACCCCAAGCTCGCGGCGCACATCGCCTCGTCGCTGGTCACCGACGAGTTCGACCTGTCCTACTTCCAGGACAAGCCACTGGACCACGGTTTCTTCTCGCCGATGTCGGTACTGCTTGACCACGACGAGTCGTCGTGGTCCACCCGGATGGTGCCGTTGCAGGTCGGCGTCCTGCAGTTCCCCATCCCGACGGCAGCGCGCTGCTACAAGATGGGCAAGGCACTGCGGCGCGCCATCGAGAGCTACCCCGAGGACCTCTCCGTGGTCGTCGTGGCGACCGGTGGCCTGTCCCATCAGGTCCACGGCGAGGGCGCGGGGTTCAACAACCCGCGATGGGACGCCCAGTTCCTGGACGCGATCACCGACGACCCGTCGGCGCTGGCCGAGATGACGCATGCCGAGTACGCGCGCCTGGGCGGGTTCGAGGGTGCCGAGGTGATCATGTGGCTGATCATGCGGGGGGCGCTGTCGGACACGGTGCGCCGGGTGCACAGCTCGTACTACCTGCCCTCGATGACGGGCATCGCGACGCTGGTGCTGGAGAACGAGGCCGCCCCCGCCTTGCCCGAGGGCGCCCGCGAACGTCACCGGGAGAAGATGGCCCAGCAACTGCGCGGCATCGAGGCCATGGCCGGGACGTATCCATTCGACATCCAACGTTCGGTGAAGGCGTACCAGATCAACAAGTACCTGCACGCGATGGTCTCGCCGGAGCACCGGGCCAAGTTCCTTGCCGACGAGGAGGCCTCGCTCGCGGAAGCCAGCCTCACCGAGCAGGAGCGGGACCTGATCCGGCGACGGGACTGGGCCGGGATGATCCACTACGGCGTCATCTTCTTCATGCTGGAGAAGCTGGCCGCGGTGACGGGCATCTCGAATCTGCACGTGTACGCCGCGATGCGCGGCCAGTCGCTCGAGGACTTCATCAAGACTCGCAACACCCAGGTCATCTACTCGGTGGCCGGCTCGGGCAGGAACTGACCGGGACCCGGCTTTCATCACCGGCGCGGGGGCGGTCCGGGTGTAGCGCGGTGACCTGCTGCCGGTCTTACGCGGGAACGGCGGTGAAGGCGCGCTCGTCGGCGGGGTGTGAGACGAGCTGCCGCGTTGCCGCTGGCGGGTATAGACGTCGATGACTGGGAGCCGGCGGCCAAGAAGATGGTCGTGTGGCTGAGCCCGGTCGCATTGCTGCCGGCCGGGATTGCCCGCGGTGGAGCATTGGTGCGGTGGGAGAATGTGCACGATGGCACATTGCTGCCGGCCGGGATTGCCCGTGGTGGAGCATTGCTGTCGCGGGGGCAGCAGCGATGGGGCATTGCGCGTCATGGGGCGGGACAGTGATGCGGCATTGCTGCCGGCCGGTATTGCCCGCGGTGGAGCAGGGCTGTCGCGGGGGCAGCAGTGATGCGGCATTGCGGGGGCACGGGGGCACGGCCGCGTGGGCGCGGGGGGCGTGCGGGGGGCGTGCGGGGGAATGCAGGTAGCCGCTCGACCCGGGTGGGGAGCGGCTAGCTGCAGT
>Ga0335075_10001002_pt1 | contig 47608 bp, 43 predicted proteins | sample Lox_Sample_24_FD_206723 | JGI IMG/M metagenome (GOLD analysis project Ga0335075, IMG submission 206723) | Soil microbial communities from Loxahatchee National Wildlife Refuge, Florida, United States - Lox_Sample_2.4 | ecosystem: Environmental > Terrestrial > Soil > Wetlands | place: USA... | reverse complement strand
CGACGGCGGGTCAAGCGGCAGGCTGCGGGCCGCCATCTCCGAGGTGTTCGGGCACCCAGCCGAGTTCCTCGTGCTCGCGCCGAGCGGCCTGCGAAAGGGCAACCGGTACCTGGTGCGGGTGGACAAGGGCCAGGCCGGTGAAACCCTGGCCCGGCAGGCCGGACTGATCGACAGCCACGGCCGCCCGGTACGCGGGCTGCCCAGGCAGGTGGTGTCCGGGGCCACCTGCGACTGCGAGGCCGCCTGGCGCGGCGCGTTCCTGGCCCACGGGTCGCTGACCGAGCCAGGCCGGTCGATGGCGCTCGAGATCACCTGCCCGGGCTCCGAGGCGGCCCTCGCCCTGGTCGGCGCGGCCAGGCGGATGAAGATACACGCCAAGGCGCGTGACGTGCGCGGCGTGGACCGCGTGGTGATCAGGGACGGCGAGGCGATTGCGGCCATGCTGACCAGGCTCGGGGCGCACCAGGCCGTGCTGGCCTGGGAGGAGCGGCGGATGCGTCGCGAAGTCCGGGCCACGGCGAACCGGCTGGCCAACTTCGACGATGCCAACCTGCGCCGCAGCGCACGGGCCGCGGTGGCCGCCGGAGCGCGCGTGGAGCGGGCCCTGGAGATCCTTGGCCCCGACGCCCCGCAGCACCTGACCATGGCGGGCAAGCTGCGGATGGCCCACCGCCAGGCCAGCCTGGAGGAACTGGGTCAGCTCGCCGACCCGCCGCTGACCAAGGACGCCATCGCCGGCCGCATCCGCCGCCTGCTGGCCATGGCCGACCGCCGAGCCGCTGACCAGGGTATCCCGAGCACGGAAGCCTGCCTGACGGCCGAAATGCTGCCCTAGGTGCCGAGGATTTCGGTCAGGGCTCGCAGCGCGGCGGGGCGCAGGGCGTAGTAGGCCCCGTCGTGGGCGGCGACCCCGGACACCAGCCGCAGCCGGGTCGGGTCGGGTCGGCCCAGTATGCCAATGACATTGACAGGTGTCTATTTCTCGGGCAGGGTAGGTATCGACAGGCGTCTATGCGAGGGAGGCCGGAGTGAGCGATCAGTCGAGTGAGGCGCTGCGCGAGCAGGTCCGATCGCGATATGCCGAGGCGGCCCGGGCGGTGCTTGAGCCGAAGGAAGGGCAGTCCGGCTGCTGCGAGCCATCGGCGGGTACATGCTGCGGGACTGGGACGGCGGCGCTGGATTCTGCGGACTGCTTCGGCGGGTCGCTGTACGGCCAGGGCGAGACCGACGGGCTGCCGGCCGACGCGGTCCTGGCCAGCCTGGGCTGCGGTAATCCGTCGGCGGTGGCGGACCTGCGGGAGGGGGAGCGCGTGCTGGACCTGGGGTCGGGCGGCGGCATCGACGTGCTGTTGTCGGCCCGCCGGGTAGGCCCTTCCGGGTTCGTCTGGGGCGTGGATATGACCGATGACATGCTGGCCCTGGCCCGCGCGAACACGGCCAAGGCCGGGGCCACGAACGTGGAGTTCGTCAAGGGCGAGATCGAGGCTCTGCCGATCCCGGATGCTTCGGTGGACGTGGTGATCTCCAACTGCGTGATCAACCTCTCGGTGGACAAGCCGGCCGTGCTGGCGGAAATGTTCCGGGTGCTGATGCCCGGTGGCCGGATCGGCATCTCCGACGTGGTGGCCGAGGATCAGCTGACCCCGGCCGACCGGGCCGCGGCTGGCTCTTACGTCGGCTGCATCGCCGGGGCTCTGTCCCGGGCCGAGTATCTGGATGGGCTGGCCGCGGCCGGGTTCGTCGAGCCGTCCGTGACGTTCACCATCCAGGCCGCCCCCGGCCTGCACTCGGCCATCATTCGCGCCGTCAAGCCCGCGCGGTGACTCATGGGCCGCCCGCGTCGCGGGACAGGTAGGCGATCGTGGCGGCGGCCAGGGCCAGGAACGAAAGCGTGGTAAGGCCGACCCGCAGGCCGGCAACGCTGGCCAGGAAGCCGATCGCGGGTGGTCCGAGCAGGAACCCGCTGTAGCCGAGCAGCGAAGTCAGCGCGACCCCGCTCGCCCCGGCCAGCAGGCCGGCCCGCGCGATGGCGGCCGGGAACAGGTTAGCCAGGCCGAGGCCGGTGACCGCGAACCCGGCCAGCGTCAGCCACACGTTGGGGGCCAGCGAGGCAACGAGCATGCCGACGCACGCGGCCAGGCCGCCCAGAACCAGCACCTGCGTACGGCCCAGGCGCGTCAGCAGGGGCGTCCCCGACAGCCGCGCGATCGCCTCGGCCAGGGCGAATGCCGCGTAGCCCGCGGCGGCCAGGCCCGCGCTGGCCCCCAGATCCTGCCGCAGGTGCAGCGAGCCCCAGTCGCCGATGGCGCCCTCGTCGTAGGCGGTACACAGCGCTATCAGCCCGAACATCCCCACGGTCCGGCCGGTCCCCACCGTCCGGCGCCAGCCAGAAACCTGCGGGTCTAGCGGGGGCTGCGGGGTCACGCCGTCCGGCGGGGTCATGCCGTCTGGCAGAGCCGCTGAGGCGCGGGCCGCGACGTCGGGCAGCCAGGAGGCGGAGCCGAGGATGGCGGGCGCGGCCGACGCGGTGACGAGCAGGCCGATCAGCGCGATCAGCAGCAGGTGCCTGGCCGGGGAAAGGTGCGGCGCGAGCAGGCCGCCGAGGCTGGCCCCGGCCAGGCCGCCGAAACTCCACGCGGCATGAAAGCTCGGCATGATTGGCCGGCCCACCGCGCTCACCAGATCGACGGCGATGCTGTTCATGGCCACGTTGAGGCAGCCATAGGCGGCACCGAAGACCAGCAGCGCGAGGCCGAGCGTGGGCGCCGACCGGGCCAGCGCAGGCAGTACCAGGGTTACCGAAAGCATGGCGCAGGAGATCATGGTCACTGGCTGGCTGCCGAACCGCCGGCACAGCGAGCCCGCCAGCATCATCGTGGCAACCGCGCCGGCCGACAAGCCAAGCAGCGCGAGCCCCAGGGCGGCGGGCGAGGCGCCGGTCTGCGCCTTGACGGCGGGCACCCGAACCGCCCAGCTGGCGAAGATGAAACCGTGCGTCGCGAACACCGCGCACAGGGCGACCCGGGCGGGGAGGATCCTGGCACGGTCGCCGGACCCGTGATGCGTCGCGCCCCCGAAGCGCTGGACTTTGTTTACCAGCGACACAAAATTAAATTATGCACGTGACCGAGACCACGGCAAGGGTGCCGGGAGGCTCGCGCGGCCGTACCCAGCTCGGCCCGGCACTGGCGTTGATCCACGGTGGCCGGGCACCTACCCGCGCGGTCCTCGGCGCTGGGCTTGGCGTCAGCCGCGCCACCGCGGGGGCGGTGGCCGCCGAACTCCAGGGGCTTGGGCTTATCCGGGTGGATACCGCGCCCGGCGGCGGAGCCCTCGGGCGTCCCTCGCATCGGCTCACCATCGACCCGGACGGCCCGGTGGCGCTGGCGGCCCAGGTCCATCCCGACGGCTTCCAGGTCGCACTGGTCGGCCTGGCCGGCCGTGTTGTCGCGGCTGCGGAAAGCACCAGCCTGAGGCCGGACGACGACCCGGAGCGCGCGCTGGCACCGGTCGCGGAGGCGGGCGCCCGGCTGCTGCGGCGGACCGGGCCCCCGTACCGGGTCTGTGTCGGAGCGGGCCTGGCCGTGCCCTCGGCCGTGGCTGAGCCGGAGGGCGTCGCGGTCAGCCCGCTGTATCTCGGCTGGCCAACCGGCACGCCGATCCGGGAAATCTTCGCGGAGCAGGTCGGCCGGGCCGGGATCACCGGGCCCGGCGGCGCCTCCTGTGCGTGCTCGGCGGCCAACGACATCAACCTGGCCGCGCTGGCCGAACACCGGCACGGGGCGGGCCGCGACGCCAGGCACCTGCTCGTCGTCGCCACCGGCCACCGCGGCGTGGGCGGGGCGCTCGTGCTCGACGGCGCTCTTTATACCGGCAGCACCGGCCTGGGCATGGAGGTCGGACACGTCAGCGTGGACCCGCAAGGTCGGACATGCCGATGTGGCAGCCGGGGTTGCCTCGACGTGGAAACGGACGCGATGAGCCTCCTGGCCGGCGCGGGCCGGGAGCCTCGTCCCGGCGTTCCGGTCATCATGCAAGCGACGGCCATGCTGCGCGGCGAATACGCGGCCGACTCGAGGGTGCGGGCCGCCGTCCGCGCGGTTATCGACCGGCTTGGGCTGGGCTTGGCCGACTTGATCAACGTGCTCAACCCCGACCGGATCTTGCTCGGCGGCCTGCATGCGGACCTGCTAGCGGCCGATCCTGGGCGGCTTCGGGCCGCCGTCTCGGAACGCAGCCCGTGGGGCCGGGGCAGCAGCGTGCCGCTGCTCGGCTGCACGGTGGATAGCGGCAGCCTGATAGGCGCCGCCGAACTGGCCTGGCAAACGGTCCTCGATGACCCCGGCGTCCTGACCGCCTGAGCACCGGCGGCTGGTTCCGCGGCAGTTCGCGTCTGCCCCGTTGGCGCATCCCGGAGAGCCGTGCGGCTCGGTACCGCCACCTCAGCCCGTTTACGGGCACCTCCCTGCTCACTGTCATCAATTAGCTCACAGATACGAGGCCGTCAAGATTATCGTGGAGGATTCGGCTTAAGTGGAGGAAAATGGCAACTATCATTGCCCCGATCCTCCTCGAAAGACATATCCTCCACGATAACGGCGCGCCGGGCACACCACGGACCGCTCAGGCACCACAAGTGGTCAACTGCACCGCACCAGGCGCGGCACCGCCACAGGCTGGCACAGACCGGGCGCCAAACCGGCCGCGGCACTAGTTCACACTTCGCGGGTGAGTCGGCAGGTCCGCTAGAAGTCGACAGAGTCGCGGATTAGCGGGCAGGTCATGCAGTGGCTGCCGCCCCTGCCCCGGCCGAGCTCGGCGCCGACGATCGTGATGACCTCGATGCCGTTCTCGCGGAGCAAGGCGTTGGTGTGGGTGTTGCGATCGTAGGCGACGACGACGCCGGGCTCGAGGGAAACCACGTTGTTGCCGCTGTCCCACTGCTGACGCTCGGCGTCGTAGACATCACCGCCGGTCTCCACGATGCGCAGCTTGCCCACGCCCAGCGCCGCCGCGACGACCTCGACGAAGGGCGCCCGCTCCTGCGTGACGTCCACGCCCGTGGCTGAGTTGGCGGGACGTAGCGAGAACGTGTGGATGCCCTCGACGATCTCGGGATAGATCGTGGCGCAGTCACGATCGGCGAAGGTGAACACGGTGTCGAGGTGCATCGCCGTGCGCAGCCTCGGCATCCCGGCCACGATGACCCGCTCGGCCGCGCCGGCCTCGAACAGCGCCGCTGCAACCTGGCTGATCGCTTGCCGGGAACTTCGCTCGCTCATTCCGAACAGCACGATTCCGTTGCCGGCCGGCATCACGTCCCCGGCTTCGAGCGTCGCCAGACCCCAGTCCTTCTCCGGGTCGCCCCACCAGACGTTCACGCGACCGGCGAAGTCGGGGTGGAAGTTATAGATGGCCTTCATCAGCAGGGTCTCGTCGTGCCGGGCGGGCCAGAGAAGCGGGTTGAGCGTCACGCCGCCGTAGATCCAGCATGTGGTGTCGCGGGTGTAGAGGGTGTTCGGCAGGGGCGGCATAAGGTAGTCGCGCACCCCGGTCTTCTCCCGGGTCAGCTTGATGCCGGGCGGACGGAACTCGTGCGGCAGGTCGGCGCTGGCAAGGCCGCCGATCAGGTACGTGGCGTGATCACGTTCCGGCAGGCCGTCAAGGAAGGCTCGTGTCGCGTCGACCAGGCCGAGGCCTACCTCGTTGGCGGTGATCTTCCGGTCAAGCAGCCAGACTTTGGCCTTCGGGATCGCGAGCATCTCGGTCAGCAGGTTGTGCAGTTCCACGACCTCCACGCCTCGTTCGCGCATCTTGGCGATGAAGTCGGAATGATCGCGCTGCGCGTTCCGCACCCACAGCACGTCGTCGAACAGCAGCGCGTCGCGGTTGGCGGGGGTGAGCCGGCTGTGCGCCAGGCCCCGGCGCGCAGACCAGGACCTTGCGCAGCCTGCCGACCTCCGAATGAACCCCGTACACGTAGTCATAGTTCCTCCCGAGGCACGCCGCGCAGATCACCCCGAGAGGATGAGGGCGGGACAACCATCCGGTCGGGATGAGGCGATGCGGACTCGATGACGTTAATGTCGCGCTCGGTGATTCGATGCGCTCCATCCGTGACGAGCATGCTTCGCAGGTGCCCGCCTGGGCCGTGCCGCAGGCGCTGCCGGAGCGTGCGCGGCAGTTGCTGATCTGGGAGATCATCGCGCTATTCTCGGTGTCGCTCGGCGCAAGCGCCGTACGCGCGGTGGTCTCCCTGATCGGCTCCCTCACCGAGCCTGAGGCGTTGCACGCGCAGCACGTGGTGATGAACGGGTCCCAGGCGCCCGGCCGTCCCGTGTTCGACCTCTTCCTTCAGCTTGTTTCCATAGCCATTGGTGCCGCGCCCGCTCTGCTCGCCCTCTATCTGCTGGCAAGGAACGGCGAGCCGCCCTCCTCCATCGGGGTGGATGCCTCGGAGCCCGGACGCGACCTGCTGCGCGGCGCGTCACTGGCTGCGCTGATAGGCGGGTGCGGCCTTGGCCTGTACTACCTGGCGTTCAGATCAGGCATCAGCCTGAACATTGTCGCGGCGAGCCTGCCTGACGTCTGGTGGCGCTTCCCGGTACTGCTGCTGAGCGCCCTGCAAGACGGCATCCTTGAAGAAGTGCTGGTCCTGGGCTACCTGCTGAGCAGGCTCCGGCTACTGGGCGTGCGCCCCGCGTCCGCGGTCGCGATCAGCGCCGTGCTACGCGGCTCCTATCACCTGAACCAGGGGTTCGGCCCGTTCATCGGCAATGTGATCATGGGCGTGCTCTTCGCGGTCCTTTTCCTCCGCTGGCGGCGGACGAACCCGATGATCATCGCCCACACCCTGATCAACTCGGTGGCATTCATCGGGTACACGCTGCTCGCCGGCCACGTATCGTGGCTCCCCTGAAGGGGATCGGACGCGGGCACCTCACTCTTGGAGTATGAGCAGGCTTGCCTTGACGCCTAGGACGGCTAGGCCTAGTGTTCATAGGTATGAACAAGGAGCGGCTCAAGGGAAACCTGGACCTGCTGCTGCTGTCCGTGCTGTCCGCCGGGCCCACACACGGATACGCGGTCATCTCGGCGCTGCGGGATCGCAGCGAGGGCATGTTCGATCTCCCGGAGGGGACGATCTACCCGGCGCTGCACCGGCTTGAGAACTCCGGCCTGCTGGTGAGTTCGTGGGCCGAGGCCGAGGGGCGACAGCGGCGCGTGTACGCGCTGACCGACAAGGGCGCGGCTGCGCTCGCCGCCGAGCTGAGCGAGTGGCGGAGCTTCGCCAGCGGGATTCACGCGGTGGTCGGCTGGCCCGCAACGGCCATGCTTGGCCGCGGGCGCATGGCTCTGGGGTGGTCCTCGTGAGCACCGCGGGCAGGAACGCGCGCGACCTGATCGACGCATACCTGGCCGAACTGCGCGCGAGCCTGCGCGCCACGCCGGCGGAGGCCAAACTCGTCGCGGCCGAGGCCGAGGATCACCTGCTCCAGACCACCGCCGCCGGGCTGGCGGCCGGGCTGACCAGACGGGAGGCGCAGGAGGCGGCGATCTCGGCCTTCGGGTCGGTGAGGGCCGTCGTCCGCGCGCACGAGTCCACGCCGGGCAACCTGGTCAGGGGCAGGACCCCCGAGGCGGTACTCGGCGACCTGTTCCTTGGTAGCTGGAAGCTGGCCGGGATCGGGCTGATCGCGGTCGGAGCCAGCGGCCTGGTCGTGGCGCTGATGAACGTTATGTTCGGCCGCGCATTCACCGGCCAGGCCCCGGCCGGAGTGACGTTCCCGAAGGCCAAGTGCGCGTACTGGATGGCCGGCTGGCCCGGCACGCACACCTGCGCGGTGGCCCACATGCTCGAGGCCAGCAGCGATGGTGTCGTCCTGCGAATCGGCGCGGGGATCATGGGCCTTGCGCTGCTCGAGGCATACGCCATCGCCAGATACCTGCTTCGGCGGCGCGGGCAGGGGCGCGCCGTGCCGCTGGCTGGCTACTTCCCGGTCCTGGCGGCATGCGTCTTCGGCGCGGGTGCCCTCGCGCTGGTCCTGGCCCAGCTCACCGGCTTCACTGTCACCGAAGGACCGGGTGCATACCTCAGCGGCGCCATCATGGCGGCCCTGGTCGCGGCCGGATATGGCGTCCGGGCCCGGCGCGTCTTCCGTCACCTGATACGCGGGTGGGCGCGGTACGTCAGAGCCCGGTGACGTCGCTCGCTACAAGCCAGACCGCGCACGGGCCAAGAACTCGCGTTCGGGGGCGTTCTGGGTGCCGTCGATCGCGGCCTGGTAGGCGGTCGCCGCCTCCGCGTACCGGCCGAGGCGGCGGAGCAGGTCGGCGCGGATTGCGTGGAACAGGTAGTACCGGTCCAGGTCAAGGCCGTCGACCAGGGTGAGCGCGGCGGCCGGACCGTGCACCTCGGCCACCGCGACGGCGCGGTTGAGGCTCACCACCGGGCCGGGCGAGACCACCATGAGCTGCTCATACAGCTGCAGGATCTGGCGCCAGTCGGTGGCGGAGGCCGTCGGCGCGTCGCTGTGCACGGCGTTGATCGCCGCCTGGATCTGGTACGGGCCGGGCTGCCCGCGGCGCAGGCAGCGGCGGACCAGGTCCTGTCCTTCGGCGATGAGCGATTGGTCCCACCGCGCCCGGTCCTGGTCGGCGAGCAGGACCATGGCCCCGTCCTGGCCGGTTCGCGCCGCCCGGCGGGACTCGGTGAGCAGCATCAGCGCCAGCAGCCCAGTTGCCTCGGGTTCGTCCGGCATGAGCTCGGTGAGCAGGCGCCCGAGCCTGATCGCCTCGGCGCACAGGTCACCGCGGGCCAGCCGGTCGCCCGAACTCGCCGTGTGCCCCTCGGTGAAGATCAGGTAGACCACGGCGAGCACCGCGCAGAGCCGCTCGGGCAGGTCGGCCTCGGCCGGGACGCGGTAGGGGATCGCGGCGTCCCGGATCTTCCCCTTGGCCCGGACCAGGCGCTGGGCCATGGTGGGCTCCGGTACCAGGAAGGCACACGCGATCTCCGCCGTGGTGAGCCCGCCAAGCAACCGGAGTGTCAGCGCAACCTGGGCGCCGCGGCCCAGCGCCGGGTGACAGCAGGTGAACATGAGCCGCAGCCGGTCATCGTGCACCGGTCCCTCCACTAGCGTTTCGTCGCGAGCAGCATGCAGCAGCGCGGCCTCGGCGTGCTTGTCCGCGCGGGCAGCTTCGCGCCGCAGGCGGTCGATGGCCCGGTTGCGTGCGGTGGTGATGATCCACCCGGCCGGGCTTGGCGGCAGCCCGGCACCGGGCCACCGTCTGGCCGCCTCGGCGAACGCGTCCTGCACGGCGTCCTCGGCGGTGTCGATGTCGCCGAAGACGCGGGTCAGGACGGCCACCGCGCGGCCGTATTCCTCGCGGAAGATCCGCTCGACGTCGCCGAGCGCCCCGCTTTGTTTCACGAGGCCGGGCACGGTCAGTTCCCGGCCTGCTCCTCGGGGTTGTCATGGAACGGCCGCACCTCGATCGGGACCTGGCAGGCGCGGGCGGCCTTACGGCCCCACTCAAGCGCGGCGTCGAGATCGGGGGCCCTGATCACCCACAAGCCGCCGACGTGTTCCTTGCCCTCGGCAAACGGGCCGTCCGTGACCAGCACGCCGGCGCCCTCGGCCCGGAGCACGGTGGCCGTGCTCGACGGGTAAAGCCCTCCGGCGAACACCCATGCGCCGGCCGCCATCATCTCCTCGTTCAGCGCGCTGACGTCCGCCTGGATCTTGTCCGCGACGTCGGGCTCCGGCGCGTAGGTGTCGGGGTGATACACGCTGAGCATGTACTGCTTCATCTTGTCCCTCCTTGGGGTAGCGTCTCACCCGCTACACGAACGCCATGGACCGGAATCGACATCCCCTGCGCTCGCACCACGGCCCGTTCGGAAAAAATCTTGTCGTTTTGATATGGTCTAGACCTTAGGAGTCTGTGCACGCCTGCCCGGCACAGGGGCCCAGACAGGCTCCGGACGCGCATCTGGGCTGCCTTCCGGGTGACCCCCGGGAGGCGGCGTCCGATAGTCTCGGAGCGCTGGCGATCGCGGGGATCGACGAGGAGATTCAGTACTGTGACCATTCGCGTGGGAATCAACGGGTTCGGCCGCATCGGCCGTAACTTCTGGCGGGCCGTCAACGCCGAGGGCGGTGACCGGGGCTTCGAGATCGTCGCGGCCAACGATCTTGGTGACATCGCCACGATGGCGCACCTGCTCAAGTACGACACCGTACTCGGCACCCTGCCGTTCGATGTGTCCGTATCGGGAGACGTCATCCGGGCCGGCGACAAGACGATCAAGATCCTGGCCGAGCGCGAGCCGGCCAAGCTGCCCTGGCGCGACCTCGGCGTGGACATCGTGATCGAGTCGACCGGCCGCTTCACCACCGGGCCCGCGGCCAGGGCCCACCTCGAGGCGGGCGCGAAGAAGGTCATCATCTCCGCGCCGGCCAAGGAAGAGGACATCACGATCGTGATGGGGGTCAACGACGACGCCTATGACCCCGCCGCGCATGACGTGCTGTCCGGTGCATCATGCACCACGAACTGCGTGGCGCCGCTGGCCAAGGTGCTGCTCGACAACTTCGGCATCGTCAAGGGCCTGATGACCACCATCCACGCCTACACCAACGACCAGGTGATCCTGGACTTCCCGCACAAGGACCTGCGCCGGGCGCGCGCCGCGGCACAGAACATCATCCCCACCACGACCGGCGCGGCGAAGGCGACCGCGCTGGTCCTGCCCGAGCTGAAGGGCAAGCTGGACGGGCTGGCCATGCGGGTACCGGTGCCTGACGGGTCGGTCACCGACCTGGTGGTCGACCTGAACCGCGACGTGACCAAGGACGAGGTGAACGCCGCGTACCGGGCCGCCGCCGAAGGTCCGCTCAAGGGCTACCTGTACTACACCGAGGACGCCATCGTGTCCTCCGACATCGTCGGCTCGCCCGCGTCGTGCACCTTCGACGCCTCGCTCACGATGACATTCGGCAACCAGGTCAAGGTCATCGGCTGGTACGACAACGAGTGGGGTTACTCGAACCGGCTGGTCGACCTGACCGCTCTCGTCGCCTCCCGGCTGCGGTAATGCAGTCCGTCGACGACCTGGGGGTCCTCGGTCGGCGCGTGCTTCTGCGGTCGGACCTGAACGTCCCGCTCGACCTGACCGGAACCGGGGAGATCACCGATGACGGCCGGATCCGGGCCAGCCTGCCGGTAATCAGCAAACTGTCCGACCGGGGCGGCCGGGTGATCATCCTCGCTCACCTCGGCCGGCCCAAGGGCGACTCGTTCGCGGAGCGGGCGGCCGGCGGCCCGTCCCTGCGGCCGGTGGCCGAGCGGCTCGGCGAACTGCTGGGACGGCCGGTGGCGTTCGCCGCCGACGTGGCGGGCGATTCGGCCGAGCGGACCGCGTTCAGCCTGGGCGACGAGGACGTCGCGGTACTGGAGAACGTCCGTTTCGAGCCGGCCGAGACCAGCAAGGACGACGCCGAGCGTGCCGCGTTCGCCCGGCGGCTGGCGCGGCTGGGCGAACTGTACGTGGACGACGCGTTCGGCGCCGTGCACCGCAAGCACGCATCGGTGTACGACCTGCCCGGCCTGCTCCCGCACGCCGCGGGCGACCTGGTGCGCGACGAGGTAGCGGTGCTGCGCCAGCTCACCACCGACCCGGCGCGGCCCTTCGTCGTGGTGCTCGGCGGTAAGAAGCCATCGGACAAGCTCGCCGTGATCGGAAACCTGCTCGGCCTGGCCGACCGCATCCTTATCGGCGGCGGCATGGGATACACGTTCCTGGCCGCTCAGGGCTACGAGGTCGGGAACTCGGTTCTGGAAGCCGACCAGATCCCCGCGGTCAAGGCGGTGATGGAGGAGGCGGAGCGGCGCGGCGTGGAACTCGTGCTGCCCGTCGACCTGGTCGCCGCGACGCACTTCGCCCCCGACGCCGAGCACGCCGTGGTGCCGGTGACCGCCTTCCCGGCCGACCGGGAAGGCGTGGACGCGGGTCCTCAGACCCGTGCCCTGTTCGCGGAGAAGCTGGCCGACGCCAAGACGGTGTTCTGGAACGGGCCGGTCGGCGTGTTCGAGTTCCCCGCATTTTCCGGCGGTACCCGCGCCGTGGCCGAGGCGATCAGCCGGGTGAACGGTCTGACCGTCGTTGGCGGCGGCGACTCGGCCGCAGCCATCAGGGCGCTCGGGCTTGACGAAGATGGGTTCGGCCATATCTCGACCGGCGGCGGAGCGAGCCTGGAGTACCTGGAGGGCAAGACGCTGCCCGGCCTGACCGCACTTGAGGACGGTTCGTGAGACCAAAGCCCCGCGCGGGCGGGGCCCCTGGTGGCCGGCTGCCCCTTATGGCGGGCAACTGGAAGATGCACATGAACCACCTCGAGGCGATCGCGCTGGTGCAGAAGCTGGCGTTCACGCTGACCGCGCGGGACTTCGACCTGGTAGAGGTCGCGGTGCTGCCGCCGTTCACCGCGCTGCGCAGCGTGCAGACGCTGATCGACGGGGACAAGCTGCGGCTGTCCTACGGCGCGCAGGATCTTTCCCAGTACGACTCCGGCGCGTACACCGGTGACATCTCCGGGCCGATGCTGGCCAAGCTGGGCTGCGGCTATGTGCTGGCCGGGCACTCGGAGCGGCGCCAGTACCACGGCGAGACCGATGAGCTGGTCAACGCCAAGGTGCAAGCGGCGCTGAGGTCGGGGCTGACGCCCATCTTGTGCATCGGGGAGTCGCTCGAGGTACGGCAGGCAGGCGATCAGGTCCTGCACGGCATGGCCCAGCTCGACGCGGCGCTGAAGGGGGTGCCGGCGGCCGCGGTGGCCGGGATGGTCATCGCCTACGAGCCGATCTGGGCCATCGGGACCGGCGAAGTCGCCAGCCCGGCGGACGCACAGGAGATGATCTCGGGCATAAGATCGCGAATTTCGGAGATTCATGACGCCGAGACCGCCGCTGGTGTGCGTATCCTGTATGGCGGGTCCGTTAAGCCCGGCAACGTCGCGCCGATCATGGCGCAGCCGGACATCGACGGCGCCCTCGTCGGCGGCGCCAGCCTCGACGCCGGGCAGTTCGCTCAGATCTGCCGGTATCGTGAACTGGCAGCTTAGGTATACCTCGAAGCAGGAGATGGATAACAGAGATGATCATCGGGCTTTCCGTTATCCTGATCATCACGAGCATCGTCATGGTCATGCTTGTCCTGCTGCACAAGGGCAAGGGCGGCGGCCTCTCTGACCTGTTCGGCGGCGGGGTGTCCTCCAACCTGGGCTCCTCCTCCGTCGTCGAGCGGAACCTGGACCGGATCACCGTCTTCTTCGGAATCCTCTGGTTCATCTGCATCATCATTCTCGGCTGGCTGGTCAATCACTAGCGCGTACGTCTTCCCGCACCGAAGTTCTGGGTTTTACAGCTCTATGGCCTTCAAGGGGTGATCTGTGAGTAGTGGCAACGCCATTCGCGGCAGCAGGGTCGGGGCGGGACCGATGGGGGAGGCCGAGCGCGGCGAGGCTGCGCCCCGCATATGGGTGTCGTTCTGGTGCGCTAACAGGCACGAGACGCGGCCGAGTTTTGCTACCGACGCCGCGATCCCCGAGACGTGGGAGTGCCCCCGTTGCGGTAACCCGGCCGGCCAGAACGAGCAGAGCCCGCCGGCCCCGCCCCGGGTCGAGCCCTACAAGACGCACCTGGCCTACGTGAAGGAGCGTCGCAGCGACTCCGACGGCGAGGCGATCCTGGCCGAGGCCCTGGCTCGCCTCCGCGGCGCCGCCTCCGCCTGAGCCCGCTTGTAAGACGGGCGAAGTCGCGGGTAAGAGGCCTTCGTTGATCAGGCGGCCGGCGGTTTCGAACTTGGCGGGCTTGCGGCGTTTGTAGTAGAAGGCCGCGGCGACGCCGAGAACCACGACCACGGCGTCGATCGGGCCGAGCCAGTTCGCGTAGCCGTAGCCGCCACCGAGGAACGTGATGTTCGTGAACAGCAGGTACACCACGTAGGCCTGAGAGACGAACGAGATCAGCGGGGCCAGCCTGGTCTTCCACCAGTGCACCTCGTCGCGGTGGAAACGCTCGTAGTAGACCAGGACGCTGAGCGAGACCAGCGCCTGCACGGACAGGATGATGATCACGCCCATCACCGCCATCAGGCCGTAGAGCTGCAGGTAGGCCTGGGAGGTCGGGTCGTTGCTGCCGGTGAAGATGGCGAACAGGGCGATGATGACCGCGGCGATGAGCGTCTGGGTGAGCGAGGCGATGTGCGGGCTCTTCCATCTGGGATGAGTCCGGCCGAGCGCCTTCGGGGCCAGGCCCTCACGGCCAAGCGAGTACATGTAGCGCGCGGTGGTGTTGTGGAAGGCCATGCCGCAGGCGAAGGATCCGGTGATGATTAGGTAGCTCATCACCGAGGACACCCAGTGCCCGGCGTACTGGGTCGCCGGGGTGAGGAAGTAGTTCGCCGCGTTGGTCTGCGATGCCTGGATGGCGGCGTGGGTGCTCGGGTACCCGGCCAACGAGGCCCAGGACGTCATCGTGTAGAAGATGCCGAGCCCGATCACCGAGATGTACAGGGCGCGGGGCACGATGCGCTTGGGATCGCGTGATTCCTCGCCGTAGTTCGGCGCCATCTCGAAGCCGACCCAGGACCAGAACGCGAAGAACAGGCCGATCCCGATCGCTCCGGCCACGAGCTTGCCCTGCGCCGGGAAACCCTTGAAGGCGTTCACGATGTTCAGCGCGTTGGCGTTGACGTGCCCGCGGCCGAACAGGTAGCCGTCGAAGATGAGCAGGATCACGATCTCGCTGATCAGCCCGACTGCGAGGACCCAGCTGGAGATCCGGACGTCGAAGTAGGTCAGGATCGCGATGATCGCCACCATGCCGAGGGCCAGCCACGGCCAGCTGATGCTTACCCCGTAGGCGTTCAGCTTCAGGCTGAGGAAGTAGGCGAAGCCGCCCGCCAGCGAGGCCTCGAATACCGAGTAGGCCACCACCGAGCCGTATCCGGTGCCAATGCCGAGCTCGCGGCCCAGCCCGTGGCTGATGTAGGAGTAAAAGCCTCCGGCGGTGGTCTTCTTCTTAGCCATTGCCACGTACCCGACCGAGAACACGACGAGCACGATCGCGGCGAAGATGAAGGCCGCGGGGGCGCCCTGACCCTGGCCGTAGCCGACCATGATCGGGACGTTGAATAGCATGGCCGAGATCGGCGCGGACCCGGTTACGGTCAGGAACAGCACGCCACCCAGACCGACGGCGTGCTTGCGGAGCTTGGCTACATCCTCGCGCTGCGAGACGTCATAGTCCTCCGCCTTCGAGGCGGCGGCCTGGGGGTCTTGGGTCTGGGCCATGGTCTACCTCCAGCGCATTTGCCGGGAGCGTAGCAGTGTTCCGGATTCATGATCAAGAGTTCCGGTTGAGTTAATCTGCCCGAAACACAACCGCTTGACAGCAATTGGTCCCTTCGATATCTATTTGGTTGAACCCAAAGCACCAAACGGCCGAGCTGGTTTCCGGCGTCACTGGAGGTGATCGTGGCCGAAGAACTGATCGCCTTCGCCTCCAAACAGGAGATGCTGGCGAAGTCCAAGCAGTTCTGGAATCCCGACAAGACCCAGTTCTGGATCGACTCCGGCGTGCCGCTGGTCATCGACCGGCGGGAGGGCTACTTCATCTACGACGTCGAGGGCAAGCGCCTCATCGACGTGCACCTCAACGGCGGCACCTACAACCTGGGCCACAGAAACCCCGAGGTGGCCGCGGCGGTGACCGCAGCCATGCAGCGCTTTGACATCGGCAACCACCACTTCCCCTCGCTGGCGCGCACCGCGCTGGCCGAGGCCCTGGTGGCTACCGCGACGCCGGGCCTGACCAAGGTCATGTACGGCAGCGGCGGCGGGGAAGCGATCGACATCGCTCTGAAGAGCGCGCGGCACGCGACCAAAAGGCGCGGCATCGTCTCGGTGGCCAAGGCCTACCACGGGCACACCGGACTGGCCGTCGCCACCGGCGACGAGCGGTTCGCCAACTTGTTCCTCTCCGACCGGCCGGAAGAGTTCACCCACGTCCCGTTCAACGATCTGGAGGCCATGGAGGCGGCGTTGCGCGGCCGCGACGTCGCGGCCGTGATCATGGAGACGATCCCGGCGACCTACGGCTTCCCGCTGCCGGCCCCCGGCTACCTGGCCGGAGTCAAGCGGCTCTGCGAGCGATACGGGGCGCTGTACATCGCGGACGAGGTCCAGACCGGGCTGATGCGCACCGGCGAACTTTGGGCCATCAGCAAGCACGGCGTCGTGCCTGACATCCTTGTTTCCGGCAAGGGCATCTCCGGCGGCATGTACCCGGTCAGCGTGGTGCTGGCCACCGAGGCCGCGGCGAGCTGGCTGACCGAGGACGGCTTCGCCCACATGTCCACCTTCGGCGGCGCCGAACTCGGCTGCGTGGCCGCGCTCAAGACACTGGAGATCACCTGCCGGCCGGAAGTCAGGTCGATGGTGCACTACATCTCCGACGTGTTCACCGCCGGCCTGGGCCGCATCCAGGCCTCATACCCCGACTGGTTCACCGGTATCCGGCAGGACGGGCTGGTCATGGGCCTGGAGTTCGGGCATCCGCAGGGCGCCAAGCCCGTCATGAAGCGGCTGTACGAGAACGGGGTCTGGGCCATCTTCTCGACGCTGGATCCCAGCGTGCTTCAGTACAAGCCGGGCATCCTGCTTGCCCCGGCGCTTTGCGAGGAACTGCTGGAACGGACCGAGGTCGCGATCGGCAAGGCCCGCGACGATATGGCCAAGGGGGCGAGGCGATGACCGAGGTCGGCGCGCAGCAGATCAGCGTCACCGAGCTGCTCACGGATCCGGCCGGCGTGCCGCGAGCGCGGGCCATGCTGCAGCGCGCGGAGTGGGCCGCGCGGTCGTTCGCCCGTTATGACAAGGGCTCGGTCGACGCGATCGTCCGCGCCGCGGCCGAGGCCGGCGCGGCCAGGGCCCGCGAGTACGCCGAATGGGCGGTGCGGGAGACCGGGTTCGGTGTGGCGGAGCACAAGGTGATCAAGAACATCGCGTGCAGCACCGGGATCGTGGACTACTACGCGGGCCACGACTACGTCACCCCTCGCCTGGACCCCGCGGCAAAGATCGTCGAGATACCCAGGCCCGCCGGGGTCGTGCTGGCGCTTACCCCCTCGACCAACCCGGTCGCTACCGTGTTCTTCAAGTGCCTGCTCGCGCTTATGACCCGCAGCGTGGTGGTGGTCAGCCCGCACCCGATGGCCAAGGAGTGCTGCGCCGACGCGGCCAGGACCATGGCCGCCGCGGCCACGGAGGCGGGCGCGCCGGACGGGGTCATCCAGGTGGTCGACGAACCCTCGGTGCCGTTGATCGACGCGCTGATGACCGACGAGCGCACCAGCGTTATCGTCGCCACCGGCGGCACGCCCGTCGTCCGTGCCGCCTACAGCTCGGGCAACCCCGCGATCGGCGTGGGACCTGGCAACGTTCCCGTTCTTGTGGATGCCACCGCCGATCTGGCCAAGGCGGCCCAGCGGATCGTGGACAGCAAGAGCTTCGACAACTCCATCCTGTGCACCAACGAATCGGTGCTGATCGTGGAGGAGCAGGCCGCGGCCGCGCTGCTACGCCAGCTCAAGCGGGTCGGCGCCTATCTTCTCGACGCCGAGCAGCGGGACAAGGTCTCCGGGCTGCTGTTCCCCGGCGGCCGTTTCGACATCAGGTTCGTGGGCAAGGACGCGGCCTGGATCGCGGCCGAGGCTGGCATCCGGGTTCCCGCCAGGACCCGCGTGCTGCTCGCACCGTTCGACCTGGTGGTGCCGGAGGAGCCACTGGCGCACGAGAAGCTGTGCCCGGTACTCGGCCTGGTCACGGTGCCGTCCGCGCGGCGCGGGATCGACGCCGCCCGGGCTGTGCTCCGGCTGTCGGGCCGGGGCCACTCGGCCGCCATTCACAGCGCCGACCCGCGCGTGATCATGGAATACGGCGCAGCGGTGGAGGTGCTGCGGGTCGCGGTCAACGTCGGCAACAGCCTGGGCAGCGCGGGCCTTGAGACCGGCCTGGCGCCCACGATGACGATAGGCACCGGTTTCTTCGGGCGGTCCTCGGTGGCCGAGAACCTGCACCCCAGTCACTTCGTGCAGTGGACCAGGCTGGCCTACAACGCAGACCCTGCCGAGCCGTTCGGCGACTTCACCGGGCTGATTCCCTGGGAGGCGCCGGCGGGCCCGGTTCCCGCGTACCCGGTCGCGTCCAACCAGCGGAACGCGGCCAGCCAGGGGTACGCGGCCAGCCAGGGGTACGCGGCCAACCTGGGGGACGGGCGCCGGAAGGCTGGCACGCACGGGGCGACGGCTGGTACCACGGCCCGTTCGGAAAAAATTCAATGGGAACCAGATGCGGCGGCGCTGCGGGAAGAGATACGACGGATGGTCATCGAAGAGCTGTCCCAGCTGGTAGGGCGGTGAGGAGTGGCCGAACTGCGCTCCTTCATCTTCCTGTCCCGGCTCCAGCCGCAGACGATGTGCTACCTGGGTACCTGGATCCGCGGATCGCTGCCGCGCAGCCACGTCGCCGCGCAGGTGATCGAGATCGCGCCCGGTCTGGACATCGAGCCGCTCACCGACGTAGCGGTCAAGCACGCCGACGTCAGGGCCGGCATCCTTGTGGTCGAGCGGCAGTTTGGCTACCTGGAGATCCACGGGGGCAACGACGAGGTGCAGGCGGCGGCGTCCGCGGTGCTCGGCGCGCTCGGCGCCACCGCGCGGGACGCCAGGCGCCCCGAGATCCTCGCGTCCAAGATCATTACGATGCTCGACCCCCAGCAGGCGTTCCTGGTTAACCGGAACAAGATCGGCTCCATGGCGCTGGCCGGGGAATCGCTTTTCGTGCTCGAGATGCAGCCCGCTTCGTACGCGATCCTGGCCGCCAACGAGGCGGAGAAGGCGGCCAGGATCAAGCTGGTGGATTACCGGATGATCGGCGCAACCGGACGGCTGTACCTGTCAGGCACCGAGGCGGACGTGCGACAGGCGGCGGACGCGGCGGAAGACGCGCTGCTGGCCCGGGGGGACGACCTTCCCAGACCCCCCGCGGGGCGAGGCGCCCGGCATGAGGCAAGCAGGGGATAACCAGTGACCGAGCCCCTGGACGAGATCCGCGCGCTGATCCGCGAGGTCATCCGCGACGTCCTGCCGAAAGACCTTCCGGTCATCGAAACGGTTAACCTTTCAACCGACGAGGACCTCGCGCTGTTCGTGGCCAGGCTGCTCGACCTGGATCCGCAGACCCGCGAGGATGTGCGGGCGGGCCGTATGCGGTTCCGGCTCGCGGCGACGGCGCGGCCTCCTCAGCACGTCCCGCCGTCCCCGCAGCCCCTGCAGCCCCTGCAGCCGCAGGCCCTGCACGGTACAGTCGGCCGAACGGTCCTAAACGGTTCAGCAGGCGCGCCGGTCCGCCGGATCGAGCGCGGCGCGGTGACCGAGAAGGTAATCCGGGACGCCGCGCGGGCCGGAGAGCGGCTTGTGCTCGGCCCGGGCGCCGTGCTCACCCCGCTGGCCAGGGATCGGGCCCGGGCCGGCGGCGTCGAGATTACCAAGGAGCGCTGATGCTGACCGCGACGGTGATCGGAAGCGTGTGGGCAACCCGCCGTCTGGCCGGCCTGCCCAGCGGCGCTTTCCTTGAGGTCGAGGCCGAGGGGAGCGGTCAGCGGCTCGTCGCCTTCGACGTGCTTGGCAGCGGCGTCGGCGAGCGCGTGCTTGTCGCCCAGGGTTCGGTCGCGGCCGCGTGGTTCGCCGGCAAGCCGCCCCCCGTCGATGCGCTGATCATCGGCTCCATCGACCCGAAGTCCGAGCAGTCCGAGAAGCCCGAGCACCTTGAGAAGTCCGGGCAGCTTGAGAAGTCCGGGCAGCTTGAGAAGTCCGGGCAGCTTGAGAAGTCCGGGCAGTCTGAGAAGCCTGACAAGCCTGAGAAGAAAGGGAAGCCCTGATGGCGGATAACGCGATCGGATTGATCGAGACCAAGGGCTACGTCGCCGCGCTTGCCGCTGGCGACGCGATGGTCAAGGCCGCGAACGTGACCATCGTCGGGAGAGAGCAAGTCGGTGACGGGCTGGTCTCGGTGACGATCATCGGGGACGTCGGCGCGGTGAAGGCAGCCACCGAGGCCGGAGCGGAAACCGCGACGAGCGTCGGCGAGCTCATCTCGGTGCACGTTATACCGCGGCCGCACCCCGAACTCGCCCGGCACTTCAAGATCACCGGTGACTAACGGGGAAGCCGCCGAGCTGCGGGTCTATCTCCTGGTGCGGGACCTGCAGCCGCAGTTCGCCGCCTACCTGGGCACGCCGACCCGCGCCCGCGGCTACCCGCCGTTCGCCGGGCAGCACGCGCTCATCGTCGAGGTGGCGCCGGCGCTGGCGATCGAGCGGGTTACCGACCTCGCGCTGCGCGCGGTACCAGGCGTCGAGCCTGGCATCCTGTTCGTGGAGCGCCAGTTCGGAGTACTCGAGGTGCACGCCGCCGCCCTCGAGGACGTGCAACGGGCCGGGCAGGCCATCCTGGCCGGGCTTGGCGCTGACGAGAAGGACCAGTTGCGGCCGCGGATCTTGTTCTCAGACGTGATCCCGGACGTGACCGATGCGCACGCGGTCATCATCAACCGGAACCGGGCCGGCTCGATGATCATCCCGGGAGACACCCTGGGCGTCAGCGAGGTGACCCCGGCGCTGTTCGCCGCCGTGGCGGCCAACGAGGCCGAGCGGGCGGCCCCGGGCGTGACGCTGGTGGACGTGTCGATGATCGGCGTGGCCGGGCGGATCTACCTGGCCGGGCGCACGGCCGACGTGCGGCGCGCGCAGGCCGAGATCACCGATGTGCTGTCCGCGGTCGCCGGCCGGGAGCATTGACGAGGAGCAGCCGCGAAAAGACGAGGAGCCGTGACGATGAGCGTGCATGACCTCTCGGCGGGCGGTGACGTCATGGACCGCGTGACCGGCTGCGCGAGGGAAGCGCTGCGCGCCCACGGCTGCCACCCGGACGCGTCGGTCGAATTGCTCAACGTCTCGGAGAACGCCACCTTCCTGGTCGTCGATCCGGACGCCGGCCCCTCCGTGCTGCGCGTGCACCGGCTCGGCTACCACACCGAGCAGGAGATCGCCTCCGAGCTGGCCTGGATGGATGCGCTGCGCGCGGAAGCGGGCGTGCGCACGCCGCGGGTGCTCGCCGCCCCGGACGGGCGGCGGGTGGTGACGGTAGCCGAACGCGCCGGCCAGGCCACGGTCCGGCCCGCCCGGCACTGTGTGCGCTTCGAGTTCTTGCCTGGCACCGAACCAGGCGCCGAGCCGGGAGGCCGGCTGACCGGCCGCCACTTCGAAGAACTCGGCGAGATCACCGCCGCGATGCACCGGCACGCACGCGGCTGGGCCCGGCCTGAGTGGTTCGTCCGGTTCCAGTGGGATCACGCGGCGGCGTTCGGCGACCAGGCCCGGTGGGGGCGCTGGCAGGACGGCGTAGGCGTCGGGCCGGCCGAACGCCGCGTGCTGGCTCGCCTCGACGACATGTTGCGTGCGCGGCTGACGGCGTTCGGCCAGGGCCCGGAGCGGTACGGCCTGGTGCACGCCGACACCCGGCTGGCCAACCTGCTCGTGCACGACGGATCGGTCAGCGTGATCGACTTCGACGACTGCGGGTTCAGCTGGTACCTGTACGACCTGGGGACCTCGGTGAGCTTCTTCGAGCACTCACCCGAGGTGCCTGCGCTGGTGGACAGCTGGCTGACCGGGTATCGCCGGGCGGCCGAGCTGTCCGCCGAGGACGAGGCCGAGATCTGGACGTTCATCATGTTCCGGCGGCTGCTGCTGCTCGCATGGATCGGCTCGCACCAGGGCGTCGACATCGCCGTCGAGCTCGGCGCCGGGTATACCCAGGGCAGCTGTGAGCTCGCCGAGGCTTACCTGACCACACACTTACCCAGTAGGAGCAGCCATGTTCACATCGATCGCCGGCCGCGCCGTGGTGGTAACCGGCGGCAGCCGCGGTATCGGCAAGGGGATCGCCAGCGTGTTCGCCCGCAACGGCGCGCGGGTCCTGATCACCGGCCGTGACTCGGACGTTGCCCGGTCCGCCGCCGAGGAGCTCGGCGCCGTGGCGGACAAGCCGGACGAAGTCTCGTTCGTGCAGGCCGACGTGTCCAGTCGGGAGGACTGCCGGCGCCTGGCGGCGATCGCCGAGGAGCGGCTGGGCGGCATCGACGTGCTGTGCGCCAACGCCGGCATCTTCCCCGACGCCCGGCTGACGGACATGACCGAGGAGATGCTCGACCAGGTGCTCGGCACCAACCTGAAAGGCACGGTGTTCTCGGTCCAGGCCTGCCTGCCCGCCCTGGGCCGCTCCGGCCGGGGCCGGGTCATCCTCACCTCGTCCATCACTGGGCCAATCACCGGTTATCCGGGCTGGACCGGCTACGGCGCAAGCAAGGCCGGCCAGCTTGGCTTCATGCGCACCGCCGCGATCGAGCTTGCGGCCAGCAACATCACGGTCAACGCGGTGCTCCCCGGCAATATCGTCACCGAGGGCCTGGCCGAGCTCGGCGAGGACTACGCGTCGTCGATGGCGGCGTCGATACCGCTGCGCCGCCTGGGAAGCGTCGACGACATCGGCTACGCCGCGTTGTTCCTGGCCACCGAGGAGGCGGGCTACATCACCGGCCAGACAATCGTCGTCGACGGTGGTCAGGTGCTTCCGGAGACGCTGGAGGCCGTACTAGAGGTCAAGGGGGGCTGATGAGCGCGGACCCCGAGCCAGCGAACGCTCCCGGCCAGATCGGGGCCGGGCGGACCTCCGAGGAGGTCCGGCACACCCTGGCCGAACGGATCGGCAGCGGCCAGCTGCGCCCGGGGCAGCGCCTGGGCGCCGAGCGCGGGCTCGCGGCCGAACTCGGGGTTAGCCGGGCCACGCTCCGCCAGGCGCTCGCGGTGCTCGAGGAGGGCGGGGTGGTCCGCCGGGTGCCCGGACGGGGCGGCGGCACGTTCGTGGCCAAGGGCAAGATCGAGCGGGATCTGTCCCGCATCGTCGGGGTGCCCGCGCTGCTGCGCAGCCAGGGCGTGGTGGCCGGGACGCGGGTACTGTCGGCCCGGCTGTCCCCGGCCGACGACCTGGCCGCGCAGGCGCTGCGCGCCCGGCCCGGCGACCTGGTGGTGGACCTGGTCCGGATCAGGCTCGCGGACGGCAGCCCGTTCTCCCTCGAGCGGGCCAAATTCCCGGCCAAGCGCTTTCCCGGCCTGCTCGAACTGCCCCTGGGCGGTTCGGTCTACGAGCTGCTGGGGGAGCATTTCGACACGACACCGCACGACGCGGTCGAACGGATCGAAGTGGCGGCGGCCTCGGCGGACGAGGCGGCGATCCTCGAGGTCGACCCGGGCGCGCCGCTACTGGCCATCACCCGGACGACGATGGACACGGAGGGCGAACCTATGGAGTTCTCGTACGACCTGTTCCGCGCCGACCGCACCCGCATCGTGGTCCGCACCGACGCTTCGGGCGCAGGCAGCGCCCGCGCCGTCCCCGGCCGGGCACGGGTCGTTGAGCTGCGCTCCCAGGCGGCGTCCGTATGACCGCGCCGCAGCGTCCGGACCGGCCGGTCGGCCGGATCAGGTTCATGGACCGGCAGCGGGTCAACCTGGACGGCTTCGCGGTCGAGAACGCCGAGCTCGGGCTGGCCGCGCTGCGCTCACCGCACGACCCGCCGCCGAGCCTGGTGGTCCGCGACGGCCGGGTGGTGGAGCTCGACGGCGTGGCCGAGGCCGAGTTCGACTCAATCGACACCTACATCGCCCGGCACGGCCTCGACCTCGCCGTCGCGGACGAGGCGATGGCGAGCAGCGACGTCGAGTTCGCCCGGCTCCTGGTCGATCCGGCCGTTCCCCGGCACGAGATCATCCGGCTGAGCGCGGGCGCGACCCCGGCCAAGCTGGCCCGCGTGCTGGCCCTGCTCCGGCCGCCCGAGCTCGGCATGGCCATGACCAAGCTGCGGGCAAGGCGAACGCCCTCCAACCAGGCGCATGTCACTAACCGCCTTGACGACCCGCTGCTGCTGGCGGCGGACGCCGCGACCGCGGCGGCGTTCGGCTTCCGCGAGATCGAGACCACGGTCCCGGTCCTCGCCGACGCGCCGAGCAACGCGGTAGCCTGCCTGATCGGGGCGGCGTTCGGCGCCGACGGCGTGCTCATCCAGTGCTCGGTCGAGGAGGCCTTGGAGCTCGAGCTCGGCATGCGCGGCCTCACCTCCTACGCCGAGACCGTCTCGCTGTACGGCACCGAGCAGGTGTTCACAGACGGGGACGACACGCCCTGGTCCAAGGCGTTCCTCACCTCGGCCTACGCGTCCCGCGGCATGAAGATGAGGGTGTCGTCAGGCGCAGGCGCCGAGGTCTTGATGGCCGGCGCGCAAGGCCAGTCGATGCTCTACCTCGAGGCCCGGTGCGTGGCGCTGGCCAGGGCCATCGGCGCCCAGGGGGTGCAGAACGGCGGCATCGACGGCGCTTCGGTGGCGGCCGCGGTCCCGTCAGGGCTGCGCGAGCTGATGGCCGAGAACGTCATGGCGATGATGCGCAACCTGGAGTCCTGCTCGGGCAACGACGCGCTGATGAGCGAGTCGGACATGCGCCGGACCTCGCGCACGCTGCCGATAGTGCTGGCCGGCTCGGACTTCGCGTTCAGCGGCTTCGGGTCCATCCAGCGCTACGACAACATGTTCGGACCGAGCAACTTCAACGCCGAGGACATCGACGACTTCCTGGCCATGCAGCGGGACTGGGGCGTCGACGGGGGCCTGCGCACCGTGGATGCCGCGCGCCTCGGACAGATACGGCGCGAGGCCGCTCAGGCCTGTCGCGCCGTCTACGCCCACCTGGGCCTGGCCGACTTCAGCAACGAGCACGTGGACCTGGCGGCGGACGCCGCCGGGTCCAAGGATCTAGGCGAGACCGACACCCTGGCGGTGCTGTCCGCAGCACAGGCCATCCGACAGCGCGGGCTGACGGTGGTGGACATCGTGGCCGCCCTCGACGAATGCGGCTATTTCGATATAGCCGAACGGACCGTGGCTTTCACGCGTGCCAGACTGTCAGGCGACTACCTCCAGACGTCGGCCATCTTCGACGAGCAGCTCAGCGTGATCTCGCTCGTCACCGACCCGAACGACTATGCCGGCCCCGGCACGGGCTACGCGCCGACCCCCGAACGCCAGCGCGAGATCGACGCCATCCGGCAGGCCCGCGGGGTTTCCGACCTTCGCGCCGAGCAGGCCCGCTCTGCCGTCCCGCTGCTCGGCGTGGCCTGCCGGGGGCTGCCCGGGCAGGACCCGCGGGACGTCGTGATCGGCGTCTCGCCCGCCGTCGGCCGCGACGTGTGGCGCTGCCTTTCCGGGCTGGCCGTCACCGACGTCCTGCGCGAGATGCTGGCCGGCCTGGAGGAGGAGGGCTGTGTCGGTCGCGTCGTCCGGTTCAACGACACCGTGGACCTGGGCCGGATCGGCCTGGCCGCCGCCCGGATGGCCGGCTCGGGCATCGGCATCGGCCTGCAGGGCAAGGGCACCGCGCTCATCCACCGCCGCGACCTGGCCCCGCTGGCCAACCTGGAGTTGTACTCCGTCGCACCCACCGTGACGCCGTCGCTGTACCGCCTGCTTGGCGCGAACGCCGCTCGCCACGCCAAGGGAGCGACCCCCGACCCGACCCGCAACCCCTACTCCGACGACGCGATCGAGGCCCGCTACCACACCACCGTGATCGCCCTCATGGAACTGGAACGCCTCCGGATGGATCCCGCCGTCGGCCCCGAAGAGTTGTCACTGGAGGGACTGACGTGACTTCACGCGACCGTTGTGTCCAGGGCTCACGCTCTCCCGCGGCGGGCCGCCTCGCCCGTCGGCCCTTCCCCGCGGCCCGATGGAACATCGGGCCGCCTGCAACCGGCCCGATGTTCCATCGGTGCGATTGGGCTGGTCGAGGTGCGTGGTTGAGGTGTGACTGACGTGACTAAGATCCGGGCGCTGTCGGGGAAATCGGTGGAGAGCCTGACCGTGGAGGCGGTCCGGGCGGGCGAGATCGGCCTGGCGGACCTGCGGATCCACCCGGAGACGCTCGAGCGGCAGGCGGTGATCGCGGAGGAGCACGGGAACCCGCAGCTGGCCGACAACCTGCGGCGGGCCGCCGAGCTTACCCAGCTTCCTGACGATGAGGTGCTTGCCATCTACGAGGCGCTGCGGCCGGGCCGGTCCACCGCAGAACAGCTCAAAGCGCTGGCCGGGTCGCTGGCCGACCGGGGGCTGCCGCGATGCGCCGCCCTGGTGGCCGAGGCGTCCGACGTCTACGCCCGCCGAGGGCTCACCGCGTGACGCCACTGCGGAGGGCGGCCCGGTGACGGTGATCGCCGGAGTGGACGTCGGTAACGCCACGACCGAGGTCGTGCTGGCCTCCGGCGGGAAGATCCTCGGGGCGGGACGAGTGCCGACCCGTGGACGGAAGGGTTCCGCGGACTCGCTGAGAGGGGCGGCGGCGCTGGTCCGGCGGGTGGAGCGCCAGGTCGGCTGCGTGGTGACCGAGGCCAGGATCGCCCCGCTGCGCGCCGTCGACACCTCGGTGGTGACCGTCCCCGATGCGGCGCCGCCGCGCGGTCGGCTGTGCGTGCTCGCCGCCGGCGTGGCCACTCCGGGCGGTACCGGCGCATGTGTGGGGCCGCCGCTGCTTCTACCCGGCCCTGACCTGCCCGCCGGGCCGCGGTTGTCCGCCGCGGGGCGATCCTCCGGCCCGCCCTTCGTGGCGGTGGTTCCGCCCGGGCTGCGCTACGACGTGGCCGCCGCCCGGCTGCGGGATCTGCTTGCGGCCGGGACGCCGGTCGGCGCGGTGCTTGTGGCCGGTGACGAGGGTGTGCTCGTGGCCAACCGGCTGCCGGGCAGGCTGCCGGTCATCGACCAGGTCGACGCGGATATGGCGGCCGCCTGCCGGTTGCTCGCGGTAGAGGTGTGCTCGCCCGGCCATGCGCTCCGGCTGCTGGCCGACCCGGTGGCGCTCGGCGCTCGGCTCGGCCTTGCCGTCCAGGAGGCGGCCGACGCGGTCGCGGTAGGCCGGACCCTGGCGGATCGGGCCAACGCCGTGGTCGGCCTCCTGCCCGACCCGCCCGCCGCCGCGGTCGGCCCAGCGGTCGGCCCAGCGGTCGGCCCAGATGTCGGCACTGCGGACGAGCCATGGGTGCGGACCGCGGACGCCCTGATATCGCTGCGTGCCGCGTGCGAGTCGCTGGCGGATTGGCCCGCGGGCGCCGTGCGGGTGTTCGGCACCGCATCAGGGGAAACCGAGGTGGACGACCTGTTCGCGGTGGACCTGGCCGCCGCGGCCGCGGCGGCGACCGCCCGGCAGGGCAGTGCCGGCCGGGCGGTGCTTGTCGCATCGCTGGGCCACGCGTCGGGCCAGCAGGTCCCGCATGCCGCGCTGCTGGGCGACCTGCTGGCCGTGCCCGTCCGCTCGCCGGTCACCGAGCAGGCCGCGGCCAGGCTCGGAGCGCTCACCACGCCGGGCGCCCGCCCCGACGTGGTTGTCGCGGACCTGGGCGCGGGCACCATCGACGTCATCGCCGCCGGGTCTGACGTCGTTGTCGCGGGCGCGGGAGAACTGCTCACCGCCGCGGTCGCGGAAACGCTGAGCATCCCGCGAGCGGCCGCCGACTGGGTCAAGCGAGGGCCGTGCCTGCGGGTAGACGGGGGGCAGCGGTTCGAGGCCGAGGACGGCAGCCGCGGGTTCCTGGTTGTGCCTGCCCCGGCGTCTGCCGTCGGCATGCTGGCGGTCGAAGGTCCTGGCGGCTTGCTGCCATTCGACCGCCTTCACGGGCCGGGCGAATGGCGCGCTCTCCGGACGCGTCTCAAGCTGGCCGTTCTGGCCACGAATTTCCAGCGTGCGGTGCGAACGCTGGGAGCGGACCTCGGCCAGGTCCTGGTGGTTGGCGGCCCCGCCGGTGACGAGGAACTGCTCGGCGTGGTCGCGCGGTCGCTGCCGGACCGCGTGGCCGTCGGCCGGGGCGACGTCGGCGGCACATGCGAGGGGGAGTCACTGGGCCACCGCTACGCGGTCGCGCTCGGCCTGGCCCTGGCCACGCCGTAACGATCCCGGAACGCCCCGCGCGTACCGTGGTGGTCCATGGGGAGGGACCCGGTCGGCGCGCGTCGGCAGCGCCTTCGTTTCGCGACGGCAGGCGCGACGCCCGGCGCGGCGCTGGCGCTGGGCGTGCTCATCGTGGTGATGCTGGTCTCAGCCGCGGTGATCAGCTCAATAACTCACCAGCTCAGACTCTCCGGCGTCGGCCAGGTCGCGCTGATCCTGTCCTTCGCCGTCGTCGGCGTGATCGTGGCCTGGCACCAGCCGCGCAACCCCATGGGCTGGGTGCTGCTCGGAGTCACGTTCTTCTTTTTGCTCGACGACCTGGCCTCCTCCTATGCCTACCTCGACTACCGGCTGCATGGCGGGCGGCTGCCGCTTGGATGGCTGGCCGTACTGCTGGCGCCGTCGTGGGCTCCGGCCATCGTGCTGGCCGGGCTGTCGCTGCTGCTTTTCCCCGACGGGCGGCTTCCCTCGCGCCGGTGGAGGCCGATGCTGTGGGCTTACCTCGCCCTGGGCGCGTTCTGGCTGGGTGGCGCGTTCGCCATTTCGCTCGCCGCCGTCATCGGTCATCACGTCAGCATCGACTCAAGCGGCGGGCTCGCCAGCCTTGACTTCCCTGGCGGATCCACCGCCTGGTGGGGTGGGGTGCAGGCGGTCTTCTTCCCCGCGGTCGCTGTGTGCTGGCTGGCCTGGCTGGCCGGGCAGGTGTTCAGCTTCCGGGGCTCGGCCGGTGAGCGCCGTCTGCAGCTGAAATGGCTGCTGAGCGGGGCGACGGTCTTCATCGCTGCCGCGATCGGACTGGTGTGGATCAACAATCCGACCGGTCTGCTGGCGGTTCTTGACGGCGCGGCCGCGGCCGGGACACTGGCGCTGCCGGCCAGCATCGGGTTCGGAATCCTCAAGTTCCGGTTGTACGACATCGACCGGATCGTCAGCCGGACCGTCGCCTACGCGATCGTCACCGGACTGCTGATCGGCGTTTACGCCGGGCTGGTACTGCTGTCTACCCAGGTGCTCAGGTTTCACAGTTCGGTGGCGGTGGCGGTCTCGACGCTGGCGGCCGCGGCCCTGTTCAACCCGGTGCGTCATCGCGTCCAGCACGCCGTCGACCGCAGGTTCAACCGGGCCAGGTATGACGCGGACCAGACCGTGGCCGAGTTCGCGGCCCGGCTGCAGGACGCCGTGGACCTGGGCACGATCCGCACGGACCTGCTGGGCACCGTGGACCGGGCGCTGGAGCCAGCCCACGTCACGGTGTGGACCGCGCCTGCCGACTAAAGCTTCGGTCACGGGTTACCCACCGGAAGGGCGGCGCGGGCGGCGTCGTGGCCGCCCGCGCGGACATCAGGTCACGGATTGGTAGTGGTTGCAGCGGTGTAGCTGACGGTGGCCGCTGTGCCGGTGTAGCTGTACGTGTAAGGGTAGGCACCTCTGTACTCATAGCTGGCGGTGGCACTGACCTGGACCGGTCCCGTGCCCAATTGCGGAATGGAACCGCTGGGTGTCCCGAGGGTGATAGTCACCGTCTGAGGACTTCCCGTGCATATCGTGTTCCCGGTAGACCCCGTCGCCGTACCGCCCTGGATCGCGGTCACGTCGACTTGTTCATAACTAGGTGTACCAGTAGTTGCCGTGCCGGTTGACGTGCAGGTGAAGGAGACCTCGACCGTCGCCTCCGTATCTTGCGAGTTCTCGCCCATCCCGACGATGCTGAGGCTGCTGGTCCCCTGGGCGTGAGCTGTTCCGGCCACGAGGCCGAAGACGCCAATCGTGGTTCCGGCGGCGACCACGACCCCCGCTGCCGCAATGGCGAGGCTTCTCTTGCTGACCATGGATGATCCCCTTATCCGATGACTGGTATGACGCGCTTGCCGGGGCATGCGCGGAGCCCTAGTCTCATGGGCAGCCGTGACAATTTCGTCACAACCGCGTGGCGGTACGGATGCTGGGTCTGATGGCCGGTGGATAGCCCGCCCGTCGGCGTCGAAGGATTCAGGTAACGACCGCGGCCACTGCTTTGCCACCAGGGTGAGGACGTCGTAGGTCGCCACCGGCTTACCGTCCTGGTTGGTTACCACCGTGTCCCACCGCACCTCACCTTGGTCGGCGTCCTCGCGCGGCGTGATCTGCTTGCAGGTGAGCGTCACGGTCAGCTCGTCGCCCGGGTAGACGGGGGTCAGGAAGCGCAGGTTCTCCAGCCCGTAGTTGGCCAGCACCGGTCCCGGGTCGGGCTGCACGAACAGGCCCGCGGCGAACGAGACGACGAGGTAGCCGTGGGCGACCCGGCCGTCGAAGAACGGATTGGCCCGGGCGGCCTGTTCGTCCATGTGGGCATAGAACTTGTCGCCGGTGAACTCGGCGAAGTGCTCGATATCGGCCAGCGTCACCCGCCGCGGGCCGGCCACCACGGTGTCGCCGGTTCGCAGTTCGGCCAGGGACTTGCGGAACGGGTGGCCGCCCGTCTCGTCCCGCCCGGCACCGGATACCCAGCGGCCGGTGACCGCGGCCAGCACGCGCGGGCTGGCCTGGATCGCGGTGCGCTGCATGTGATGCAGCACGCCGCGCATGCCGCCCAACTCCTCCCCGCCGCCAGCACGCCCCGGCCCGCCATGTACGAGCATCGGCAGCGGCGAGCCATGCCCGGTCGAGGACGCCGCGTCGTCACGGTCGAGGACTAGCAGGCGGCCGTGCCAGGGAGCCAGGCCAAGGACCACCTCGCGGGCGAAGTCCGCGTCGGCGGTGACGACCGAGCCGGCCAGGCTGCCCCGTCCGCGGGCCGCCAGTTCGATCGCCTCGGCCGGGTCCCGGTAGCCGATAATCGTGCTGACCGGACCAAACGCTTCTACCTGGTGCGGTTCCGGCCGGGCGGGGTCGTCGCTGGCCAGCAGCAGCGGCGCGATGAACGCACCGCGTTCAGCGCTGGCGCCGGCGACTTCGACGTGGTCCGGGTCGCCGGAGATCAGCCGCCCCGCCGCCAGGAGAGCCTTTACCGAGCGGCGGACCTCTTCGCGCTGCTCCAGGCTGGCAAGCGCGCCCATCTGGACGCTGTCGTCGGCTGGGTTGCCGACCACCACGCCGGCCAGCTTCTCCCGCACCGCCTCGGCCACCTGGCCGGCCATGGCGGCCGGGACCATGGCCCGCCGGATCGCCGTGCACTTCTGGCCTGCCTTGACCGTCATCTCGGTGACCAGCTGGCCGACGTACAGCTCGAACTCAGGCGTCCCCGGCCCGGCCTCCGGGCCGAGGATCGAGCAGTTCAGCGAGTCCGCCTCGGCGTTGAACCGGACCGACCGGCTCACGATCTCCGGATGAGCTCGCAGCAGCCGCGCGGTCGCGGCCGATCCGGTGAACGAGACCAGATCCTGCTCGCCAAGGTGGTCGAGCAGTCCGGTGGCACTGCCGCAGACCAGCTGGAGCGAGCCGGGAGGCAGCAGCCCGGTCTCGAGCATCAGCTCGACCAGCCTGGCGGTGAGGTAGGCGGTCTGCGTGGCCGGCTTGACCAGGCTCGGCACGCCAGCGATGAACGCGGGGGCGAACTTCTCAAGCGGACCCCAGACCGGGAAGTTGAACGCGTTGATCTGCACGGCGACGCCGTGCAGCGGGGTGAGGATGTGCTGGCCGACGAAGGCGCCGCCCCTGTCAAGCGGCTCAACCGCCCCCTCGGGCAGTATCACGTCGTTCGGCAGCTCACGCCTGGCCTTGCTGGCGTAGCTGAGCAGTACGCCGATGCCGCCGTCGACGTCGAACCTGGCGTCGTTCAGCGTCGCCCCGGTGCGGGCCGACAGCGCGTACAGTTCAGGCCTGTGCTCACGCAGCGCCAGGCCGAGCGACTTGAGCAACCCGGCCCGCTGGTGGAAGGTCAGCTCGCGCAGCGCAGCGCCGCCGGCCGACCGGCCGTAATCCAGCGCCACGGCCAGGTCGATCCCGGCCGAAGACACCCGGGCAACCTCCTCGCCGGTTACCGCGTCGAGCACCGGCCGTCCCTCATCCGCCGGATCGGTCCATGCTCCGCTCACATAGCTGCGCAGCGCCGTCATCGTCGGTCCCTTCCCTCGGCCGTGCCGGTCTGTCCCCCCTGAGTTTCCCCCACACCCCCCGCCGAACCACCCCGCCCTCGTCGCCATCGTAGGTTTCAGCCGCGCGGTGGGTACAGGGCGCGTCGGCATCTGTCATTGAAGTTAGGGGCGGATGGTCATGTGGCAAGAACTGAGGCCAGGCGATCCGGGGAGGATCGGGCCCTACCGGCTTCGCGCACTGCTTGGTACCGGGGGAATGGGCCGGGTATTCCTTGGTGCTGCGGCGGACGGCCAGCTGGCCGCGGTGAAGGTGATCCGCCTGGACCTGGCCGCCGATCCCGAGTTCCGGGCGCGTTTCCGCCGGGAAGTCACCGTCGCGCGCAAGGTAAACGGCCGGTTCACCGCGCAGTTGCTCGGCGCTGACGTGGACGGCCCGGTGCCGTGGCTGGCCACCGCGTACGTGGCCGGGCCGTCGCTGGCCGACGCCGTGGCCGAAGGAGGGCCGCTGTCCGTGGGGGCGCTGCGGGAACTGGCGACGGGGCTGGCCGAGGGCCTGAGCGCCATCCATGCGGCCGGCGTCGTGCACCGCGACCTGAAGCCGTCGAACGTGCTGCTGGCCAAGGACGGACCCCGCGTCATCGATTTCGGCATCTCCGTGGCGGCCGAGACCAGCCCGCTGACCCGCACCGGCATGCTGGTCGGCTCGCCTGGTTACATGTCCCCGGAACACGTGGAAGGCCTCGACGTCGGCCCGGCCAGCGACATCTTCAGCCTCGGCGCCGTTCTGGCCTTCGCCGCCACGGGCGAAGGGCCGTTCGGCACCGGATCGGCTCCCACGATGGCCTACCGCGTGGTCTACCACGAGCCAAGCCTTGACCGCGTGCCGGTCGAGATACGCGGTCTGATCCAGCGCTGCCTGGCGAAGGACCCCACACGGCGGCCTACCGCCCGTGACCTGGTGCTCGGAGCGGGCGCGGCGCAGCGACCAGGTCCCGTTACCCCGACGGTCGTCGAACGTCAGGAAACGAGCAGCGCGACCAGAACCGTCACGTCGGCACGGCTGGCACCTGACGTGATGCCTGCGGCGCCAGCCCCGGCCGAGCCCGGGAGGCACAGGGGCCGACGTGAGCGACGGCTGGCCCGGCCGCTAGTCATCGGGTCGATGGTCGTCGGGCTCATGGCGGCGTCCGCCGCAGGCGGGGTTGCCCTGGCTTCCTCGGCGCACCAGACCACTGGCGCGCACTCAGGGCAGGCCGCGTCCGGGCGGGTAAGCTCGCCCGCCACGTCCGCGCCTGCGGCGCTGACGCCGACCACGTCACCGACCGCGGTCACGGTCCCATCCGCGTCGGCGTCTGCGTCCGCCACCGCGACGCCTACGACCACTACTCCCTCGACCGCGACCTCATCACCCGGCCCCGCCGCAAGCTCATCGCCCACCCCAGCCACGTCTCCATCGGCGAACGCCTCACCGGCTCCGACCGGACCGTCGGCATCCAGCCCGGCAGCGCCGTGAGGCGTCGCGCATAGAACCGCGGGCAGGTTCAGTGCTTGAAGGACTCACGCATGGCCTGGACCTCGGGCGGCGGCTGGGTCTGGGGGTGGTGCTCCAGGATGCGTAGTTGCAGCCGCATGTCGTCGAGCAACAGGTTGGCCAGGTCCATGCTGAACCCGTTGCGGATCACGATCCGCATCACCGCGGTGTCGGTCAGGTCTTCGGGGAACGTGTACGCCGGCACCTGCCAGCCGCGCTGGCGCAGCCGCTCGGACAGGTCGAACACCGAGTAGCCGGTAATGTCATCGCGCAGCTTGAACGCGAACACCGGTAGCTCGCTGCCGTCGGTGAGCAGCTCGAACTGACCCATCTTGGCGATCTCGCTGGACAGGTACATCGCGATGTCCTGGCAGGTCTGCTGGACGTGCTTGTAGCCTTGCCAGCCGAGCCTGATGAAGTTGTAGTACTGGGCGGCGACCTGCGCGCCGGGCCGGGAGAAGTTGAGAGCGAACGTGGGCATCTCGCCGCCCAGGTAGTTGACCTTGAAGACCAGGTCTTCAGGTAGTGCGTCCGGGGTCCGCCAGATGACCCAGCCGACCCCCGGATACACCAGGCCGAACTTGTGTCCTGAGGTGTTGATGGAGGCCACCCGGGGCACCCGGAAGTCCCACTCCAGGTCCTCGTGCAGGAACGGGGCGACGAACCCGCCCGAGGCTCCGTCCACGTGGATCGGGATGTCGCAGCCGTGTTCCATCTGCACCCGGTCGAGGGCCTGGCTGATTTCCAGCACCGGCTCGTAGCTGCCGTCCATGGTGGAGCCCATGATCGCGACCACGCCGATCGTGTTCTCGTCGCACTTGGCCGCGGCCTCGGGCGCGCCCAGGTGCAGCCGTCCCGGCACCATCGGCACGTAGCGGGGCTCGACCTGCCAGTAGCGGCAGAACTTTTCCCAGCACACCTGCACTTCCGAGCCCATCACCAGGTTCGGCTTGAGCGTGTCAAGACCGGCGGCCTGTCGCCTGGCCCGCCACCGCCACAGCAGCGCCATACCGCCGAGCATGCAGGCCTCGCTCGATCCGGTGGTCGAGCAGCCGGTCGCCTGGCTGTTCTTCGGCGCGTTCCACAGGTGGCTCAGGATGTTCACGCAGCGACGCTCGAGCTCGGCCGTCTGCGGGTACTCGTCCTTGTCGATCATGTTCTTCTGGGCGCACTCGGCCATGAGCAGCTCGGCCTCCGGCTCCATCCAGGTCGTGACGAACGTGGCCAGGTTGAGCCTGGCGTTACCGTCGAGGATCAGTTCGTCGCGGACGACCTGCAACGCGGTGCGGGGGAGTACCCCGTGCTCCGGCAGCTTGTACCGGGGGATCTCACAGCTCTTCTCGCGAAAGTAAACGGGATTGATCTCGAGTTCTTCATCCTGGGCAGGCTCATGCACCTTGGTGTGCAACGGCATAGCAGTCTCCCTGACTGTCCGGAGTGTGGTGACTGGGCCTTTCACCGGTCAGGCTAACGCAGGCCGGGGATCAGCCGAACGGTGGATACGGCAGGGACAGACGGCCGGCGGGCAAGCTCACCCGCCGGGCACCTGAATCATGGCCGCGCAGCCGATCCGCCGAAAGGAGCCCCGAGGCCAAGCTTGAACCAGGCCGGAGCTAAGGAGGCACAAGATGACGCCGGTCATCGAGGTGGCGGGGCTTACCAAGCGGTACGGGGGCCAGGCGGTGGTGGACGGGATCTCGTTCTGCGTGGAGCGGGGCGAGATCTTCGGCATCCTTGGCCCGAACGGTGCGGGCAAGACGACCGCGGTGGAATGCATGGAGGGCCTTCGGCGGCGCGATACCGGACAGGTCCGGATCCTCGGGCTTGACCCGAAGGCCGACGGTCACCGGCTGCACCAGCGGATCGGCGTGCAGCTCCAGGAGACCCAGCTGCAGGACAAGCTCAAGGTCCGCGAGGCGCTTGAGCTGTACGCGTCGTTCTACCCGCACCCGGTCGGCTGGCGCGAGCTGCTTGACCGCTGGGGGCTGGCGGGGAAGGCCGACACCAGGTTCGGCAAGCTGTCAGGCGGGCAGAAGCAGCGGCTGTTCATCGCGCTTGCCCTGGTCGGGGACCCGGAGGTGGTGTTCCTCGACGAGCTCACCGCCGGCCTGGATCCGGGAGCCAGGCGCGCCACCTGGGACCTGATCGGCCAGGTCAGGGACAGCGGCGTCACCGTCGTGCTGGTCAGCCATTTCATGGACGAGGTGGAGGAACTCTGCGACCGGGTCGCGATCTTCGAACGGGGGCGGATCGCGGCGCTGGACACCCCGGCGGGGCTGGTGGACTCCGCCGGGGGAGAGTACCGGGTCAGGTTCCAGCCGATGGGGCAGACGCTGGACGAGCGGTCGCTGGCGATGCTGCCGGGCGTGAGGAACGTCAGCCGCCACGGGGCGCACATCACGGTCACCGGGATCGGGGACTTCGCCTCGGCGCATCGCCGTGGTGCGGATCGCCTTCCACGTGCCGGTCCCGGCCTCGGCGGGCTGGTTCGTCCTGGCGCTCATGCTCGGCATCGCGGCGTTGTTCGCGGTCGGCCTGCTCGCGGCGGCGGTGGCGCCGACCGCCAGGACCGCGGCCGGGATCGGGTGGCTGCTGTTCTTCCCGAACATGTTCCTGGCCGGCGTCTACATCCCGACCGAGGAGATGTCCCCCACGATGCGCCAGGTCGGCAACTTCACCCCGCTCGGCTCGGCCCTGCATGCGGTGCGCGACAGCTGGATGGGAATTGATCCCAGGCCGGAATACCTGGTGATAATGGCGGCGTGGACGTTGATCGCGGGGGCCCTCGCGGTCCGCTTCTTCCGCTGGCAGCAGGCGTAAGGGAGGGGGAGCGGTGACAGTGCGGACGCCGGACAGCGGTTTCGAGTCGCTGGAGCATCGGTACGAGTCGGCGGCGCGGGTGGTCCAGTACCTCCTACTTGTCCTCCCGCTCCTCCCTTACGTGCTCGTCCAGATGCCAGACGCGGGCGCCTTCGCGATAACGGCCGGCGTCGTGCTGGCTGCGGGGGCCTGGATTACCTGGGCGATGGTCCTGTATCCAGGCCGGATGGAGCACCCTTGGACGGCACGGCTCTTCATGGTCGGCCTGGTCACGTTCATCGGCGTGCTCACCGTCCGCAGCCCTTTTTTCGCGTTCTTCACGTGGCTGGGCTTTCTGTACGCGTTTCGCTTCTTTACCGGGGCGTGGCGCTGGATCAGCGCGGTGGCAGTGGCGGTTTTCTTCGCCGTCGGGCAGTCCGGGGGATTCCACCGGCCGACTGCGTCGACGGTGGCCATCTGGACCGTGCTGGCGTGCATGGATGTCCTGCTGATCGGGGTGTTCACCCTGCTCGGGATGAGAAGCGAGGAGCAGAACCAGGCCCGCAAGGGGATGATCGCCGAGCTGGCCGAGGCCAACCAGCGGCTCGAGGACATGATGGCGGAGAACACAGGCCTACAGGCCCAACTGCTGGTACAGGCCAGGGAGGCGGGCGTCGGGGACGAGCGGCAGCGGATGGCCAGGGAGATCCACGACACGCTCGCCCAGGGCCTGACCGGAATCATCACCCAGCTCGAGGCCGCGCGGCAGACCCACAACGAGGCCGAACGCGACCGCCGGATCGGCACCGCCACGCGCCTGGCTCGGGACGGCCTGGCCGAAGCCCGCCGTTCGGTCCAGGCGCTGCGGCCGCAGGCGCTTGAAGGAAGCAAGCTGCCTGACGCGCCGCGGCCCGGGGCGAGGCCGTGCTCTCACCGTCGGTCGCCACCCGGCTTGTCGGCCAGGTCAGGGAGCCGGCCAGGGAGCCGCTCAGCCAGCGTGAGCTAGACATCCTCGGCCTGATCGCCCGCGGCTGCTCCAACCGGGAGGCCGCCGCACGCCTGTACATCAGCGAGGCCACGGTCAAGACCCATGTGCTGCACATCTACGCCAAACTCGGCGTCAACGACCGCGCCGCCGCCGTGGCCACCGGGTTCGAACGCGGCCTGCTACCCCGTCCATGAAAAGCCGCGTCCATGGAAGGGAGCGCGCACCACGGATCGTTCGGAATTAATGATCTTTCCTGGTGTAACGGCAGAAGAGGTAACCGTGGTCTTCCAGCACGTGGGCCAGGGAGAGCGGCTGCGGTGAAGAACCGGATAGTGCGCCCGCCACGATCCGGCTGGCGCCTGGTCCGGCCAGCAGCGGGCTGATCGTCAGGCACAGCTCGTCAAGCAGGTCGGCCGCGATCAGCTGCGCCAGCAGGTGCGGGCCCCCCTCGACCAGCATCCGCCGGTAGCCGCGCTCGGCCAGCGCGGCGACGGCCGCCTTCATGTCGACGATCTCCTGGCCCGCCACGATGACCTCGGCCAGCCCGTTCAGGGCGACGCGGCGGTCGTGCGGGGCCTGCGCGCTGGTGATGACGATCGTGCGGGCCGACGGCCGGGCCGACGCGATCAGGCGGCTGGACGGGTCAAGGTCGAGCCGCGCCGAGACCACCGCGATCGGCGGGGTCGGCGTCCTTCCCTGGCGCAGCTCCGGCCACAGCTCGTGCTGGCGCACCGGCGCGTACCTCTCGATCCGTGCCGTCGCCGCGCCCACCACGATCACGTCGGACAGCGTGCGAAGCAGCGCGAACAGGCGACGGTCGGCCGGCGAGGACAGGCCCGAGCTCCCGCCCCCGAGGTGCGCGGCCCCATCGGCACTTGACACCATGTTGGCGCGCAGCCACGGCCCGGCCGGATAGGCGTACAGCCCGGCCAGGTCGGCCTCACCCAGGTCCGAGCCCGCGAAGATCTGGCGCATGATCAGCCCGCGGGATCAGTCTGCGGACCGCAGCACGACCGCGGCCAGGGCACCGACCTCGACTTCGCTCTTAGGCATCAGGACGGCTCCGTTCTCGTCGTCGCTGGTCTCCGCCGTTCTGGTGTCGATTATGACTTGCCAGCCTGGTGCCAGGCTCGCCTCGGGCAGGGTGAACCTGAGTGGAGCGTCGTGCGCGTTGAACAGCAGGAGGAACTTGGCGTCGATTATTCTCCCGCCCCGGGGATCAGGTTCGCTGATCGCCTCGCCGTTCAGCAGGGCCGCGAGCGACCTGGCGTGGCTGACGTCCCAGTCCGCCTGGGTCATCTCCTGGCCGGCCGGGGTCAGCCAGACGATGTCGCTGCCCTCGCCCGGCGCCCGCCGGCCGCGGAAGAACCGGCGCCGCCGGAATACCGGGTGGTCGCGGCGCAGGTTGGCCAGGGCCTCGGTGAACTGCAGCAGATTCCCCTCGACGTTCGCCTGCCCCCAGTCGATCCAGGAGATCTCGTTGTCCTGGCAGTACGCGTTGTTGTTGCCCTGCTGGGTCCGTCCCATCTCGTCTCCGGCCAGCAGCATCGGGACACCTTGGGACAGGAACAAGGTCACCAGGAAGTTCCGCCTCTGCCGCGCCCGAAGCTCGCCGACGGAGGCATTGGCGGTGGGGCCCTCCACGCCGCAGTTCCAGGATCGGTTGTCGTCGGTGCCGTCCCGGTTCCCCTCGCCGTTGGCCTCGTTGTGCTTGCGGTCGTAGCTGACCAGGTCCCGCAGCGTGAACCCATCGTGGCAGGTGACGAAGTTGATCGACGCGACCGGGCGGCGCCCGCTTGTCGCGTACAGGTCACTGGACCCGGCGAGCCTGGACGCGAACTCCGGCAGCGTACCCGGGCGCCCCCGCCAGAAATCCCGGACGGTATCCCGGTACTTGCCGTTCCATTCGGTCCACAACGGCGGGAAGTTCCCGACCTGATAGCCGCCCTCGCCGACGTCCCACGGCTCGGCGATGAGCTTCACCTGGGAGACCACAGGATCCTGCTGGACCAGGTCGAAGAACGTGGACAGCCGGTCCACGTCGTGCAGTTCCCTGGCCAGCGCCGCGGCCAGGTCGAACCGGAATCCGTCGACGTGCATCTCCAGGATCCAGTACCGCAGCGAGTCCATGACCAGCTGCAGCGAGTGCGGGTGACGGGCGTTGAGGCTGTTGCCGCAGCCGGTGTAGTCCAGGTACCGCCACGGCTCCGAGCCGTCCAGCCGGTAGTAGGCGGCGTTGTCGATGCCGCGGAACGACAGCGTCGGCCCCATGTGATCGCCCTCGGCGGTGTGGTTGTACACCACGTCGAGGATGACCTCGATTCCGGCCTCGTGCAGCGCCTTGACCATCGCCTTGAACTCGCTGACCTGCTCGCCGCACTGCCCGGCCGAGGAGTACCTGTTGTGCGGGGCCAGGAAGCCGATCGTGTTGTAGCCCCAGTAGTTCGTCAGGCCGCGGGCGACCAGGGACTGCTCGGCCACGAACTGCTGCACCGGCATGAGTTCGACCGCCGTGACGCCGATCCGCTGAAGGTGCCCGATCACGGCCGGGTGCGCGAGGCCGGCGTAGGTGCCGCGCTGGTGTGGCGGGACGGCGGGATGGCACAGGGTCATCCCGCGGACGTGCGCCTCGTAGATGACCGTCTCGTTGTACGGGATCTGCGGTGCCCGGTCGTGTCCCCAGTCGAAGAACGGGTTGATGATGACGTTCTTCGGCATGTAAGGCGCGCTGTCGGCGGTGTTCCGCTTCCTCGGGTTGGCGAACTGGTAGTCGAACAGGGAATCGTCCCAGCGCAGGTCCCCTTCGACCGCCTTGGCGTAGGGGTCGAGCAGCAGCTTGGAGCCGTCGCAGCGCAGCCCGCGCGGCGGATCGTAGGGGCCGTACACCCGGTAGCCGTACCGTTGTCCCGGCGCGATGCCCGGCAGGTAGACGTGCCAGACGAAGCCGTCGACCTCGGTCATCTCGATCCGCTCCTCGGCCAGCGCCGCGCTACCCTCCCCGGGGCCGCCGTCCTCCCCGGAGTCGGAGAACAGGCATAGGTCGACTCGCTCGGCTACCTCGGAGAACAACGCGAAGTTCGTTCCCCACCCGTCCCAGGTCGCGCCAAGCGGATAGGGCGTTCCTGGCCAGGTACGCATTCGCCCCCTTCTGCTGCGGCCGCCCGCGTCCGTCGTAGGGCCGTCGGCTGTATCGGTTCCGCGTATCCCCGAAAGGGCTTACGATACCGGATCGTGAACAGCGGGTTCGTCGTTCCTCGGTTTCCCGAGGGCTATGGGAAGTTTTACCCAGTTCTACGCAGCGGTCTGCTGCCGCGTTCCCGCTTCCCGATACCGGTCGATCACGACATCGGCCAGTTCTGCCGACGCGCCAAGCGCCGGTGACACCGCGGTGGCGCCGGCGGCGAGCGCGGTATCCCGGATCCGGTCGGCGAAGAAACCGGGCGCGAGCAGATAGCTGGCCACCAGCACGCGGCGGGCGCCCGCGGCGAGCAGCCCGGCCACGGCCGTCGCCGGGTCGGGTCCGGCCGCGGACGCGTACGCCGCGTGGACAGCGAGCCAGCCGGTCCTGACCTGCCACTGGGCGGCCAGGCGCGCGATGGTGGCATTGGCCTGCGAATCGCTTGACCCGGCCGCCGCCAGGACCACCGCGGTGCGCCAGGGATGTTCAAGCGCGGCCGGGTCCGCCTCGGCCACGCGGCGCTCCAGCGCGCGAAGCAGCAGCGGGTGCGGGCCGAGCGGATCCCCGTACGTCACCCGGCCCGGCCGGACCCCGGCGCGGGCCAGCACCCGGGGAATGTCGGTCTTGCTGTGGTAGGCCGCGGTGAGCAGCAGCGGCAGCACCGTGACCGGAGAGCGAGGGTCGATCGAGCCCATGACCTGCGGCACCGATGGGGCGGCGTGGCCCAGGTAGGCGATGCGCAGTTCAGGTATTGCCAGCCCGCGGGCCTCGGCCCTCGCCGCGACCAGCGGCAACAGCCGGCCGATGGCGGCCGCGGCGCGCGGGTCCGCGCTCCCGTGAGCTACGGCCACCAGAACACGCCGAGCCTTGCCGTGCGGCGCCTTCACGTGCGGTGCCGCCGTGGGCAGCTCAGGCATGAATGCCGCATTCGGTCTTGCCCGTGCCCGCCCAGCGCCCGCTGCGCGGGTCGGCGCCAAGCTCGACCCGGCTCGTGCAGGTCGCGCAGCCGATCGATGGGTAACCGTCGTAGACCAGAGGATTGACCAGGACGTTGTTGGTGGTGATGTAGTCGTCGACCTGCTTCTGGGTCCAGCTCACGATCGGGTTGACCTTGACCATCTCCCGGCGGTCGTCCCACTCGACGACCTGGGCCTGGCGGCGGTTGCTTGTCTCGTCCCTGCGCACGCCGGTGATCCACGCGTCGTAGTTGGTCAGCGCCCGCTCGAGCGGCTCGACCTTGCGCAGGTAACAGCACAGGTCCGGGTTGCGCCCGTACAGCCTCGGGCCGAGCTCGGCGTCCTGCTCCGCGACGGTGCGCGACGGGGTGAGGTTGACCAGGCGGATCGGGTACACGGCTTCGACGGCGTCCCTGGTGCCGATGGTCTCGGCGAAGTGGTAGCCGGTGTCGAGGAAGACCACGTCGATGCCGGGCCGCACGGCCGAGGCCAGGTGAATGATCACCGCGTCGGTCATCGACGACGTGACGCAGATCCGTTCCCCGAATGTGTCGGTGGCCCAGCGGATGACCTCTTCGGCTGGCGCGTCGGCGAGTTCCTCGGCGGCCTGTTCGGCGAGGGTTCGCATGAGCTCGGGATCCTCCAGGCTGATCTGCGCCAGGCCGCATTCCTCGACAGTGGTCACAGCGTGACTCCTATTCCGGCAAAGCGTAGCTGGAAAGTCCTGGTGCAGCTGCGGCAATGCCACTCACCGTCGGTTGCGCCCTGCGGCTCCAGGTCTTCCTCACCGCAGTAAGGGCAGTAAAACGGCACAGCCCGCGTGTTCATGTGAGATCCTCCTCACTCGCTCGCGCGGTCCAGGCGGCGAAGCTCTCGCCGGGTTCCCTGGCCGCCTGGAACCTGCGCAGCACCCGCTCCACGTAGTCAGGCAACTCCTCGGCCGTGCTCTTCAGGCCCCGCAGCTTGCGGCCGAAGCCGGAGCCGGCGCCGTCGCCGCCGTTCAGGCTGCCGCCCAGGTGCACCTGGAAACCCTCGACCTGGCTCCCGTCCGGGCCGGCGACAAGCGATCCCTTCAGCCCGATGTCGGCGGTCTGGATCCGGGCGCAGGAGTTCGGGCAGCCGTTCACGTTGATCGTGACCGGCGCGTCGAACCCGGGCAGCCGCCGCTCGAGCTCGCTGATCAGGTCAGCGGCCCGCGCCTTGGTCTCCACGATCGCGAGCTTGCAGAACTCGATGCCGGTGCACGCCATCGTGTGCCGGCGGAACGCGCTGGGCCGGGCGGGCAGGCCGGCCAGGTCGAGCTGTTCGACCAGATCGTCAACCCGCTCCTCGGGCACGTCCAGGATGACCATCTTCTGCTCGGTGGTGGTGCGCACCCGGCCGCTGCCGTACCGAGTGGCCAGGTCGGCGATGACATCGAGCGCGTCGGCCGACAGGCGGCCCACTGTCGGTGCGAAGCCGACATAGTAGTTCCCGTCCCGCTGCCGGTGCACGCCCACGTGGTCACGGATTCCGTCGCGTGGCGCGGCCGGGGCCGGACCGTCCGGCAGCGCGTACCCGAGGTACTCCTTCTCAAGCACCTCGCGGAACCTCTCCGGGCCCCAGTCGGCGACAAGGAACTTGATCCTGGCCCTGTGCCGCAGCCTGCGGTAGCCGTAGTCGCGGAACAGCCCGGTGACTCCGGCCCATACCTCAGGTACCTGGCCGGGCCTCACGAACGCGCCGAGCCGGCGGCCGATCATCGGGTTGGTGGAAAGGCCGCCGCCAACCCACAGGTCATACCCGGTCTCGCCGTCGTCGTTGACCACGCCGGCGAACGCGACGTCGTTGATTTCGTGGATGGCGCACTGTGCCGCGCATCCGCTTATCGAGGACTTGAACTTGCGCGGAAGGTTGGAGAACGCCGAGTCGCCGATGTGCCGGTCGGCGACGGCGGCGATCTCGGGGGTGGCGTCGATGAGCTCGTCGTCGGCGATCCCGGCCAGCGGGCAGCCCAGGATCACCCGTGGCGTGTCCCCGCAGGCTTCGGTGGTGCTCAGCCCCACCGATTCGAGCGCGTCCCAGATGTCGGGCACGTTTTCGATCTCAACCCAGTGCAGCTGGATGTTCTGCCGGTCGGTGACGTCTGCCGTCCCGCGCGCGTAGCGGTGCGAGATGTAGGCGATGACCCGGAGCTGATCGCCGTTGAGCTGGCCGCCGTCGATCCTGATCCGCATCATGAAGTAGCGGTCATCGAGTTCCTCCGGCTCAAGCACCGCGGTCTTCCCCCCGTCGATCCCGGGGCGGCGCTGGGTGTACAGCCCGTACCAGCGGAAACGGCCGCGCAGGTCGGCCGGGTCGATGGAGTCGAAGCCGTACTTGGAGTAGATGTCAATAATTCGCTGACGGACGTTGAGCCCGTCGTCGTTCCGCTTGTTCTCCTCGTTCTTGTTCAGCGGTTCGCGGTAGCCGAGCGCCCACTGGCCCTCGCCTCGCTTGCGCCCTGTCCTTGTCGCCGTGGAAGTCGCGGCTGGCATTGGTGAGTTCCTTCGGGTCGGGGACGCGCATCTGCAGGGACCCGGGCGCCGCGGGGCAGGCATGCCAGCCCCGGCGTTACAGGTGGCTGTAACAGCAGAAAACACCCGGTATCGCGAGCGCGCCCGGTCAATTATCCGGGGCGGCGATCATCGGGTGTCGCGACAGATGGCGCTGCGGACACGCAGGAAGTCGACGTGCCTCCGCACGACGAGCAGCGGGCCCGTAACACTCATTACAGCAGGATCACATGTAACGAGCTCTGCTGTCCAGGACAAGTCCGGCATGTGGACGGTGGGAACTGTCACATCCGGCGTCATACGCGTGGCAACCGCGCCGCCACCCGTGCTATTCCCTCGACGCCGTCAGCCCTGGCGTATCCAGCTGAGCGCTGGCTCGGCCTCGGAGGGAGCCGATTCAGCCGGCGGCTGGTGCTGGCAGTCGCACCAGCTCCCGCCGGGGCAGTCCTCGTGCCGGCGTTTCCGGCACGCTGCGCAGATCATGTTCCCATTGTGCGGTCCGATCCTGGCCGCGCGGGTACACCGGCGATATGAGCGAGCCGGGGGACCTATGAGCGAGGCGCTCGGCCGGTATGTGCTTCCCTTTCCTGACCGGCGGGCCGCCGGACGGATGCTGGCGGAACGGCTCACTGACCAGGTGGACCTGGATCAATGGACCGAACGGGCCGTGGTGCTCGGTCTGCCCAGGGGTGGCGTGGCAGTTGCGAAGGAGGTCGCAGCGGTCACGGGACTGCCGATGGATGTCATAGTCACGCGCAAGATCGGCTATCCGCCCCAGCCGGAACTTGGCGTCGGCGCGATCGCGGAGGGGCTGCCGCAACCCGTCTATGACCCCACGCTGCTCGACCGGCTGGGACTTGTGCCCGGGGACCTGGCCGGAGTGGTAACGGCCGAACAGGCCGAACTCGACCGGCGGGTGCGGATCTACCGCGGCGGCAGCCCGCTGCCGCCCGTGGCGGGCTGGTGCGTCGTCGTGGTGGATGACGGTCTGGCCACCGGCGGCACCGCGCGGGCCGCGCTGCGCTCGCTACGGGCCGCGCGGGCGGCGTACCTCGTCCTCGCGGTGCCGGTCGCGCCGCCGTCGGCGGCCGAATCGCTGCGGTCGGAAGCCGACGAGGTGATCGTGCTGGCCACGCCGAGCCGGTTTTCGTCCGTAGGACAGTGGTATAAGGCCTTCGGCCAGCTGACCGACGCCGACGTCCTAGCCCTGCTGAGTTGAGGCGATCTGCGGGTTCGGGCGGCTGGGTCAGGCGGCGTTGGCGCGGCGCATGCGGCGGCGCCGCTCGGCCGAGCGCTCCTCTTCGTTCAGCCCGCCCCAGGTGCCGTACTTCTCAGGCCGCGACACCGCGTAGTTCAGGCACTCAACCCGGACCGGGCAGGAAGCGCAGATCTCCTTCGCCTTGCGCTCCCTGATCTCCCGCTCCGGCTGGCGCTCGCCATCCGGGCCGAAGAAGAGCAACAGGTCCTCACCACGGCACGCCGCAGCATCCTGCCAACCCCAGTTAGGGCGGGGAAGCACAGCTGACTGCCGACGTACCTGAGACATGGTTCAATCACCTCAACCAAGATGCATAAATCGTGCGTTACATTAGAGCGTCAGGCTCGTGAACACGCGAACGCGAGCCGGACTCGTCCCGGGACCTCCGTTGCAAGATACAACGCGTCTTGGTGACGTGGTGTTCCCGTGCGCAAGTCAGGCGATCGCGTAAGCAAACGGTCACTATACCGAACGGCCCGCGCCAGCGCGGCGGTTCACCCGTCCTGCTAACCATCGCGCGGGCCGACGTATGCCCGGGGACAATGATGCCATCCCGGGTAGCGGTCCCGCAGGCAGGGTGGCGGAATTCACCATCCCGATTTAGTGCTTCGTCCCTGGGTGCGCGCCAGCCTGCGGCTAGCCTGCCTGGCAATGTTCCCGACGAACTGGACAAAGGGAAGGGAGCGCGCAACCATGGGCAGCATGTCAGCGTCGGACGCAGCGCCTCTGCCCCGGCTCGGCGAAGTTTTCTTCGACGTGCGCGGCAGTTCCCGCAGCATGCGCTTGAGCTGGTATGCCGACACCGGGATCTCGGTGTTCAGCATCTGGCAGGGAGGGACGTGCACCGGGACGTTCCGGCTGCCCCAAGAAGAACTGCCAAGGCTGATCGACGCCCTCCAGCGCGGCATGTACCAGGACCCGCGCGGCACGGGCGGTTTCGTGCGCCAGCTTCCCGGCGCCCCGACCGACCCGAGGCTCACGGCGCTGCCCGGTTACGCGGGCGCCCGCGATTCCGGTCGCGAGGGTGAGTTCACCGGTCCGGTAACAGGCGATTTCCGGGCACTGCGCGGCGACGATCCGGCCGGCACGATGGTGCTTGGCGGCGCTGGCTCTGCCGCTCTTCCTCCCGCCCATTCCCTCCCCTCCGCCCCTGCCCCCGGTCCTCGGGCGCTGCCGCCCGGCGGTTACGGTGACCAGTCCCGTTACGCCGAGTCGGCGCGCTACGGTGAGCAGGCTCAGGGATACGCCCAGCCCGTCCAGTACCCGGAGCAAGGCCGTTACGCCGACCAGGCGGGATACCCCGCGCAGCCCCAGTACGCCTACTCCGACCAGGGGTACCCCGAGCGCGGCTACGGAGCCCAGGCATCGCAGCCCCTGCCGATCCAGCGGTACGACGATCGCGGGTACTCAGGGACCGGCGGGCAGGGCTACGACCCGGGCCAGGGGTACGACGGGCAGGGCTACGACCCGGGCCAGGGGTACACCACCGACCCCTACGCGACTCAAGGTGTCCACGCGGCCACCGGCTACGACGAGCACGGGTACCAGCAGCAGGGCTATCAGGGGCAGGGCTATCAGGGGCAGGCCTATCCGGAGCAGGCGTACCAGGAGCAGGCCTACCAAGCAACCCAGGGGGTTCAGCCCGCCGAGGTCCGCGCCGGTTACCGGGGCCAGGACGGCGCGGCCTCGGGTGGCTACGGCCAGCAGGGCTACCGGGAACGCGGATACGGTCAGCACGCTTACCCCGAGGACGTGGGCCAGCCTGTTCCCGCCCAGGGCTATGACCAGTACGGTTACCCGCAGCAGGACTACCGCGCCCAGGGATATCAGGGCGAGGCCTACCCGGAGCAGGGATACGCCGGAAACGACTACGCCGCCGAACGTGGCAGCGGCGGCTACCAGGCGAGCTACGACCAGTACGGCCAGGCCGGCTACAACGGTGCCGGTTCCGACTCGGGCGGGTACGCCGCCCCCGGCTACAACGGGAGCGCGGGGGCCGGCTACGACCAGGCAGGCTATGGGGGAGACGTTGCCTCCGGTTACCAGAACGGCTCCGGTTACCAGAACGGCTCCGGTTACCAGAACGGCTCCGGTTACCAGAACGGCTCCGGTTACCAGAACGGCTCCGGTTACCAGAACGGCTCCGGTTACCAGAACGGCTCCGGTTACCAGAACGGC
>Ga0335075_10001000_pt1 | contig 47642 bp, 48 predicted proteins | sample Lox_Sample_24_FD_206723 | JGI IMG/M metagenome (GOLD analysis project Ga0335075, IMG submission 206723) | Soil microbial communities from Loxahatchee National Wildlife Refuge, Florida, United States - Lox_Sample_2.4 | ecosystem: Environmental > Terrestrial > Soil > Wetlands | place: USA... | reverse complement strand
CATTTCGACCAGTCATGCTGCCAACTATGACTGGCCAGCGCCGGCAGCCCGCTACTCGTAGCCGCCCCGGGGAATGAGGCGGGACGAGCCGAGAACAGCGAGGACGCTGTGACAACGCAGATTAGGCGGATATGCGATCATCGGCGTGTGACACTGCCAGCGCAAGAATCCCCGTTCCTGCTCGCATGCCGCCGGGAGCCGGTCCCTTATACGCCGGTCTGGTACATGCGCCAGGCGGGGCGAGCCTTGCCCGAGTACCGCGCGCTGCGTACTGGCATGGCCATGCTCGACGCGTGCTCGACCCCTGACCTGATAACCGAGATTACGATGCAGCCCGTCCGCCGGTACGGTGTAGACGCAGCGATTTTGTTCAGCGACATCGTGGTCCCGCTTCGAGCGATCGGCGTCGGGATTGACATCAAGCCAGGCGTGGGCCCGGTCGTAGATCATCCGGTCCGGTCGGCGGCCGACCTGGCGGCGCTACGGCCGCTCGTCCCCGACGACGTCCCGTACATCACCGAGGCGATCACGAACCTCACCGGCGAACTCGGCAGCACACCGCTGATCGGCTTCGCCGGCGGCCCGTTCACCCTAGCCAGCTACCTCGTGGACGGCGGTCCGTCGAAGAACTTCGAGATCACCAAGTCGCTCATGTACGGCCAGCCGGAGCTGTGGGATGACCTGATGCGCAGGCTGGCCGACGTCACCATCGGCTTCCTGCAGGTACAGGCGGCCGCCGGGGCCAGCGCCGTGCAGCTGTTCGACTCCTGGGCCGGGTCCCTCAGCGCCGACGACTATCGCAGCTGCGTGCTTCCGCACAGCCAGCGGATCTTCGAGGCGCTGGAAGCCAGCGGTGTGCCCCGGATCCACTTCGGGGTCAATACGGGGGAGTTGCTCGGGCCGATGGGCGAAGCGGGAGCCGACGTGGTCGGTGTCGACTGGCGAGTGCCGCTAGACGAGGCCGTCAGCCGCGTCGAGCCTGGCAAGGCGCTGCAAGGCAACCTGGACCCGGCGATCTTGATGGCACCGTGGGAGATAGTCGAGCAGCGCGCGCTGCAGGTGCTCGACCGGGGCCGGACCGCTGAAGGGCACGTTTTCAACCTCGGGCACGGCGTGCTACCGCAGACCGATCCCGACGTCCTTGCCAGGCTGACCGAACTGGTTCACACCGCATCGGCCCGCTAAGCGCAGCATCGTTTGCAGTTTCCCGCCAGATAGCGCGGAAACTGCAAACGACATGCGCTGCCGTCACCAGTCAGTCGGCCGCCGTCGGCCCGGCGGTCGTAGGTCCGACTGTCGCCGGCCCGGCGCGACGCCGGGCGAAACGCCGCCGGCCCGCGTAACCGATGCCCGCCAGCACCACCACGACGACCAGGAACGGCAGCGCCGCTCCGAGCGCGGTGAGGAACCACACGGTCGCATGCCGCAATGCGCGCCAGCCTGCCGTCAGCCCGGTCAGGAAGCTGTGCCGCGACACCTGCTTCTTCTTATGGGGCGCCGCATGCGTCGGGCTGATCAGGGTCATGGTCACCGTGCCGTAGGTCGTCTCGTGGTCGAGCGCCCGCTGCTGTGCGAGCAGCGAGTTCAGCGTGGACTCGTCATCGCTGATCTGCCGCTGCACCTGGAGCAGGCCGGAGACCCCCGCAGCCCGTTTGAGCAGTCCCTGCAGCGCGCCGATAGCGTCCTGCTCTGACGTGACGAGGCTGTTCACGTCGGCAACCTGCTGTGTCACATCCGTCGCCTGCTGCTGCATGGACAGCTGCTTGCCCAGGGCTGGCGAGGAAAGCTGCGCCAGTACCCCTTGATAAGCGGGAACGGGCACCTTCAGCGTCAGGCTTACCGTCCGGCGAGCGTGCGCCGACTTCGCGGAGATGGCTTGCTCGTCCGCGGTGTAACCGCCGGCCGCGACGACGATGCTGACGGCACGCTTTGCCGCAGCGGTGACATTCGTGGCCCGCACGGTAAGGCTCGCGGTATAGATGATGCTCTGGCCGGCCGGAGCGAGCTTGGCCGTCTGGACGGCGGCCTTGCCCCCTGAGCCAGCCGACGCCGAGCCAGCCAATGCTGACCCTGCGCTCGCGCCGAAGCCAGCTGTCGCGTTCAGGGCCCCGTTCGCTGGCGCGCCGTGCACGGCCGGCGGGCGACCGGGAGCGGACGCGGCACTGTTGCTGCTGCTATTACCGCACGCGGTGACGAGCAAGCAGCCTGAGATTAAAACGGCGCCGGTGAGCGCCCCTCGCCGGGCGAGGACAGTACGCTTCATGCCTCTCCGACGCTCCGGGGGAAGGCACGGTTCCGGCAGTGGCGATAATCGTGTCGTGACAATTCTGGAAACCCGACTGAGGCCGACCGCCAAGGCGGAAGCGCGGTGACCGAAAACGGCTCTGACCAGCGCTCCGTGGCGGTCGTGGGCGGTGGCGTGTCGGGGCTCTGCGCGGCGTTCCTGCTTAAGAATGCCGGGTTCAAGGTGACCGTGCTGGAAGGCTCACCGCGACTTGGCGGCAAGCTCGCCGTATCGGAGGTCGGCGGCGTGGCGGTGGATTCCGGTGCCGAGGCGCTGCTCGCGCGGCGCCCGGAAGGCACCGGCCTGATCGATGCACTCGGCCTGTCCGGTCAGCTCGAGGTGCCTGGCACGACCTCGGCGGGCATCTGGACACGCGGCAGCATCCGGCCGCTGCCTCGCCGTCAGTTCATGGGAGTGCCGGCTGACATCGGCGAGCTCGGGAGAACCGGGATCCTGTCCGAGGCAGGCCTCGCCAGGGCAGCACAGGAAGCAAGCCTGCCCGGCGGGGAGCCGGTCGCGGATACCTCCGTGACGAGTATGGTCGGCGGCCGGTTCGGAGCCGAGCTGGTCGACCGGCTCGTGGAACCGCTGCTCGGCGGCGTGTATGCGGGCCGGTGTGAAGACCTCTCGTTCACCGCGACGCTGCCGGCGCTGGCGGCGGCGGCCCGCGGGCACAGCTCGCTGACCGATGCGGCTGCGTCCCTTATCCCGGCGCCGGCCTTTAGCGGTAGCGGTGCGGAGCCGGATCGCCCCGCGCAGCCGCCCCGGCCCGTATTCACCACGCTGACGGGCGGGCTGGGCACCCTGCCCGAAGCTCTCGCGAAAGCGTCAGGTGCTGACCTCCGGACTAGCGCGATGGTACGCCGCCTTTCGCGAACTCAGGCGGGCTGGCGGCTGACCGTCGGCTCGGCACACGCACCGGAGGCTCTTGATGCTGACGCGGTGATCCTCGCGGTTCCGGCTATCCCTGCGAGCCGGCTGCTGGCGGGCGTCGCGGACCCGGCCGCGGCTGCGCTCGGCGAGATCAGGTACGCCAGCATGGCGATCGTGACGCTGGCCTACCCGGTCACGGCGTTCCCTGAGGCTGTGACCGGCAGCGGGTTCCTGGTCCCGGCAGTAGACGGGCGGACGATCAAGGCCGTGACGTTCAGCACGGTCAAGTGGCCGCACCTGCGGGCGAGCCAGCCGGAACTGCATATCGTGCGGTGTTCGGTCGGCCGGCTGGGGGAGGACTCAGTGCTGCAGCGCGACGACGCGGAACTGGCCGCGCTCGCGGCCGCTGACCTTGGCGACGCGACCGGCGTCCGCGGCAGGCCGTCAGATGTGCGGGTCAGCCGGTGGGGCGGCGGGCTGCCGCAGTACAGCGTCGGACACCTGGACCGGGTGGCCAGGATCAGGGCCGGGATCGCTGCTCAGCCTGGGCTCGCTGTCTGCGGAGCGGCGTACGACGGCGTCGGCATCCCGGCATGCATCGGGACCGCCAGGCTGGCCGTGGAGCAGGTCCTTGCTCACTTTGCCAGCCAGGACAAGCTTTGACTGCTAAGACAAGCTTTGACTGCTAAGGCAAGCCCGCCTGACTGACGGGAGATCGCAGTGATCGAGCTGGACCAGGACGGGGACGTCTTCGTGCTCCGGATGCGTAGCGGCGAGAACCGGTTCAACCTGGAGTGGATGGACGCGGTCAACGAGACGCTTGACCGGGTTGAGGCAACGGAGGGTGCCTGCGCGCTCGTCACGACCGGCGAGGGGAAGTTCTACAGCAACGGGATGGACCTGGACTGGCTTGCGACAGTGCCGCACCAGGCCGGCGATTACCTGCGTGCGATCTACCGGCTGCTCGGGCGGGTGCTCAGTTTCCCGGCGATCACGGTGGCAGCCGTCAACGGCCATGCGTTCGGCGGCGGCGCATTGCTGACCGTTGCCCACGACTTCGCGGTCATGCGAGCGGACCGCGGCTACTGGTGCATGCCCGAGGCGGATCTCGGACTGCCGCTCACTGCCGAGTACGTGAGCCTGCTCAAAGCGAAGCTGCCCGGCCGGACCACGCAGGAGGCGCTGGTCACCGGCCGGCGGTACGGCGGTTCCGACGCGCTGGGCGCGGGCATCGTGCAGCAGGTGGCCGGCCAGGATGAGGTGCTGGCGGAGGCCGTCAAGATCGCTGCGGGCCTCGCCGGGAAGGACCGCAGGACGCTGGCTGAGCACAAGCGCCTGCTCTACGGTGACGCGATCGCCGCGCTTGCGGGGTGACGCCGATCGCCTGAATCCGGTTGCGGACCGGGTGACTCGCCTCACACCTGGCTGTGTCACGTTTTGCCGCTGGGCCGGGTCTTGAGTTGTGACCCGTAAAAAGCGGCAAGGAGATGACCATGGAAGCCCGTCTCAGCTACTTCGGCAACGCGACCGCTGCGAAGTTCGCCAAGTACATCAACTCGGCTGGCGCGGTCGTGACTGACTCGACCCTGCCAGCCGCGACGCAGGAGCTGGTGAAGATCCGCGCCAGCCAGATCAACGGCTGCGCTGGCTGCCTCGACATGCACACCAAAGATGCCGAGCACGCCGGGGAGAGCTCGGTGCGACTCAACCTCGTCGCGGCGTGGCGCGAGGCCACGGTCTTCACCGACGCTGAGCGGGCTGCACTGGAGCTCACTGAGCAGGGCACCCGGATCGCCGATGCGGCCGGCGGTGTCACCGACGAGGCGTGGGCCAATGCGGCCAAGCACTACGACGAGGAGCAGCTCGGGGCGCTGGTTTGCCTGATCGCCCTCATCAACACTTACAACCGGCTCAATGTCATCACCCGGCAGCCTGCCGGTGACTACAAGCCTGGTCAGTGGGGGTAACTGACCGCCTGACGCAGGTGGCCGGGATGACGGGCGACTCTGAGAGGTAGCCCGGAGTCGCCGTGATCCGGCCGGCCGCGGCAGCCCGCGCTGGCGGGCAAGGTCGCGCGAGGCGGTCGGCCCTGGCCGCTTCGGCTCACGATATGCAGGCGTCTCGTGAGCTCAGCGCTCCAGCCCGTCCCATGACCATCGCGGAATGCTCAGGCCCTCGGGAACGTCGTCGGCAGACGCGTGGTAGCGAGCCATGGTGGTCGTGGTAGCCCACGCGAAGTAGTCGTGCAGTACCCGCCCGAGCGGACCGGCGGCGTCGATCCCGGTGTCGGCCAGTGCCTGGTCGAAGCAGGCGATCGCCCGGTCGTCCATCTCGGTGTGCTCGCCGTTGCCGCTATGGATCCGCACTACCGAGGTCTCGTCTCCGTAGCTGTCGGAGTAGCTCGCCGGTCCGCCCAGCGCCTCGGCCCAGTACGCGGCGAGCCGCTGGTTGTGGTCGGGGAGGTAGCCGTGGCTGAACGCATGGCTGACGATCTCGTCTGCCATCACGCGCTTGTGCCACGCCTCGGCCAGGCGCAAGATGCCTTCGCTGCCGCCTGCGGCGTCGTACACGCTCTGCATGGCTTCACACTGCCACGAGAACCTGAGGGCCGGGACTTGTTCCGGCCGGCCGCAGCGGCGGCGCTGGCTGCGCCGGCGACCTCGACCCGCGCCAGCCCGGATGATCTTGGTCAGGGGTGCGAAGCCGGGCCGTCGGCGTCGCAATCCCGGCGAACACCGCATTTCGTGCGAGGGTTCCGGTATGCACAGGCTCAAGATGATGACTGCACAGGCTCAAGATGATGACTGCCGCTGACATATCACGGCTGGGGTACGCTCCAGTGCTCGTTTCATCCCTGTATAGGCAACCCGAAGCCGTGAAATGTCGGGGCGCACCATTGAACAAAACGCGCTAATCAGGCTTAGTCCGGCTGGTCGCCAGCGGCCCTGCCTACTCCTTCGTGACGCCGGCCAGGATCTGCAGCGCACGAAGAAACTGCTGCCCGAGTTCATCGCCGAGCGGCGCGAGGAAGTCGCGCTCAACCCCATTGCGTCCTCGCTCGGCCCCGTCCAGGCAGCGCTCGCCGGCTTCGGTGAGATGGACGATGTTCTTGCGCCTGTCCTCCGGGCTGCGGTGCCGCTCGACGAGGCCTTTCGATTCGAGTTCGTCGATGAGCGCGACCATCGTGGTCCGGTCGACGCCGAGCCGCCCGGCAGCCTCGTGCTGGGATAGCGGGTAGTCCGCGGCCAGCACAGTCAGGACCGCAAGCTCGCGACCGTCGATCCCGTACTCCGCCATCACCGGCTCGGCCGCGTGTACCAGCCGTTGCTGAGCGTGCTTGAGGAGATAGCCCAGGCGAGAGGCGAGTGCCTCTGATGGTCCGGCGCTCATGGGACTACTGTACGAGAACGCTGATCGTCAGCTAGGCTGATGATCATGCAGACTGATTATATGACGACCCATGGCACGGAGCCGGCCGGTTCACGGCTGAGCTTTGGCATCAAGACCACGCCGATGCACACGAGCTATCCGGCCATCCTGCGGACGTGGCAGCAAGCCGACGACGTCCCGGAGATCGAGCATGCCTGGCTCTGGGATCACATGCTGCCGCTGAACGGGCCGAAGGACGGCCCCTGTTACGAAGGCTGGACGCTCCTGAGCGCGCTCGCGGCCCAGACCCGCCGATTGCGGCTGGGCCTGCTCGTGACGAACAACCAGATTCGCCAGCCCGCGGTACTCGGCAAGATCGCTAGCACGCTCGACGTCATTTCCGGCGGGCGGCTGGTGCTCGGCCTAGGCGCGGGCGGCACAATGCCCGCCGGGACTCAGCCGACGCCAGACCAGCACCCAGGGCTCGCCGAGTATCTCGCCTACGGGCTCCGGGTCACCACCTCGGCCGAAGGTCTGGGGAGGCTGGCGGAAACCATCACGATTGTCCGGCGGATGTTCACCGAGGAGGTGTTCGATTTTGACGGTCGGTATTACAACCTCAAGGCCACCAGGAACGCCCCCAAGCCACTACAGCCCGGCGGCCCGCCGGTGCTTGTCGGCGGCACCGGGACCAGAATGCTGCGGCTGGTTGCCGAGCACGCCGACGTCTGGAACATTCCGGGGCCGCCGCATGGCAGCGTCGAGTTCATCGCCGAGCGCAACCAACTTCTGGACCAGCACTGCGCGGCTGTCGGCCGGGATCCGCGCGGCCTGCTGAGGTCGGTCCAGCTGATCCTGCAGGGCGACGACCCTGCGGCGGCGCGGCAAACAGTGGCCGCGGTCATCGCGGCTGGCTTCAACCACATCGTCCTCGCTGTCCGGCCGCCTTCGCCTGACAACGTTGCCCGCTGGCTCGCCAGCGAGGTGATCACGCCTGTTCGGCAGGGGTTGCCCTCACGAAACGTCCGCGTGGCGGCTCGTGACTAGGCCCGTGCGCAGTCTCGCACCGTGGCACCGGCCGGGCTCTCTGGCTGCCTCCCCCGCTCCCGAGCAGGCAGAATCTTTGCGGATAAACTCCAGGAATGGCGGCCTGGACGGGGCCGGCCGGAGGGGACCGGATCGCGGGGGAGCAGGCGGCGCTGCGGCGGGTGGCGACGCTGGTGGCTCGCGCCGCGCCGCCGGCGGAGGTGCTGGCCGCGGTTACCGAGGAAACCGGGCGGCTGGCGGGCGCGGACTACACGGCGATGGCCCGGTATGACCAGAATGATGCGAGAACGGTAGTTGCCTCGTGGAGCAGCACCGGAACTGCCTTCCCCGTCGGCACCACGGCAAAGCTCGGCGGGCGGAACTTGGCGACGCTCGTATTCGAGACGGGCCGGGCAGCACGGATCGACGACTACGCCACCGCCTCAGGCCCGGTCGCGAAAGTTGTCCGCGAGTTCGGGTTCTGCGCGGCGGTTGGCGTCCCCGTCAGCGTCGAAGGACGGCTGTGGGGAGTCATGATCGTGGATTCCCGCGTAGGGCCGCTGCCGGCCGGCACTGAGGCACGGCTGGCCGCGTTTACCGAGCTGGCAGCGACGGCGATCGCCAACGCCCAGGCGCGCGTTGAACTGCGCGGGTTCGCCGAGGAACAGGCCGCGCTGCGGCGGGTGGCGACGCTGGTGGCGCGCGGAGCCTCCCCGGATGAAGTGTTCGCCGCGGTCACCGGGGAAGCCGGGCGCCTGCTGCGTGCCGATCGCGCGACCATGAAACGGTACGGCTCCGACGGCACGGTCACGGTGCTAGCAACCTGGGCCAGCGCGGGCTCAGCTGTACCTGTCGGCATGCAGTACAGGCTAGGCGGGCGCAACCTTCACACGATGGTGTTCCAGGCCGGCCGGCCGGCGCGGATCGACGACCCCGCTGACATGTCGGGCCCGGTCGCCGAGATCGCCCGCGAGTGGGGCCTGCGCGGCGCGGTCGGGGTGCCGGTCAGTGTCGAGGGGCGGCTGTGGGGCGTCATGGTGGTGGAATCCCTTGCCGAGCCGTTGCCGGCCGGCACCGAGGCGCGGCTGGCCGGGTTCACTGAGCTGGCCGGCACGGCGATCGCCAACGCCGAAGCCCAGGCTGCTCTCGCCGCCTCGCGGGCCCGGATCGTGGCCACCGCTGATGCCACCCGCCGCCGCATCGAACGCAACCTGCACGACGGCGCCCAGCAGCGCCTGGTGTCCCTCGCCCTCGACCTGCGCGCGGCGCGAGTCACCGCGCAGACCGGGACCGCTGACCTGACGGAGCAGCTGGACCACGTGGCCACCGGGCTGGACGACGTGCTGACCGAGCTGCGCGAAATCGCCGGCGGCCTGCACCCGGCCATCCTGACCGAGGGCGGCTTGCGGGCTGCGCTGAGAACCCTGGCCCAGCGATGTGCCGTCCCGGTCAGCCTCGACGTCCAGGTCAGCGGGCGGCTGCCCGAGCCGATCGAGACCGCTATCTACTACACCGTCGCCGAAGCCCTCACTAACACCGCCAAGCACGCGTGCGCCACCACCGCTGACATCCAGATGACCGCCGCCGCCGGCGGTGTCCTGCACCTGCGTGTCCGGGACAACGGCTGCGGCGGCGCCGACGTCGGCCACGGCTCTGGCCTGGTCGGGCTCAAAGACCGCGCAGAAGCACTCGGCGGCTACCTCGAGCTGCACAGCCCGCCCGGAGCAGGCACCATGCTTCAGATCACTCTCCCCCTGAACGGCGCCGGCGGGCCGCGGCTGCCGTACGCTGCCCAGGGCCCGCGCGACAATGCCGGCCGCGACGTTACCGCTGACCTGGACGGCCGTCCGGCCAGCCGAAGCGCTGATGGTGTCTGACCGGCCAGCCGAATGGCCGTGGTCGCGAGCCTGAGGCTGCCGGGAAGCACGGATGATGGGTGAGGAGCGCGATGTACAAGCTGCTGTTCTCCGTCGCGTTCCGGCGGATGCCGGCGGAGACCGCGCACCGGTTCGGGTTCGCGCTGATTCGCTGCGCCGCCGCGGTGCCTGGTTGCGCGTGGCTGCTTAGCCGCTCGCTCGCACCGAGCGATCCGGTGCTTCGGGTTCACGCGCTCGGCCTGGAGCTGCCGGGCCCCCTGGGGTTGGCAGCTGGCTTCGACAAGGACGCAGTCGGAGTTCATGCTCTGGGTGCTCTTGGCTTCGCATTCGTTGAGGTAGGCACCGTGACGGCAGAGCCTCAGCCCGGTAATCCGAAACCGCGGCTGTTCCGGCTGCCCGCTGACCGTGCGCTCATCAACCGGATGGGCTTCAACAACCACGGTGCCTCAGCGGCTGCGGCGCGGCTTCGGTCCAGGGCGAGGCCGGGCCAGGGGACTGTGGTCGGAGCCAACATCGGCAAGACGAAGGTCACGGAGCAGTCTGAGGCGCCAGCCGACTACTCCCGCAGCGCTCGGCTGCTCGCTCCTGACGCCGACTACCTGGTCATCAATGTCAGCTCGCCCAACACGCCGGGCCTGCGCGATCTGCAGGCCGTCACTGAACTGCGCGCGCTGATCGTTGCAGTGCAGGACGCCTCGCAATCGGTCGGCTGCGGCAACATACCGCTCCTGGTGAAGATCGCGCCAGACCTCGCGGACGAGGACGTCGACGCAGTCGCCGACCTGGCCCTCGAGCTCGGCGTCGACGGGATCATCGCGACCAACACCACGGTCAGCCGGGATCAGCTGGCTAGCTCGGCGCCGGAGATCGCGGCGGCCGGGCCTGGCGGCCTCTCCGGTCCGCCGCTAGGACCGCGAGCGCTGCACGTGCTGCGACGGCTGCGTGCCCGGGCCGCAGACCGCCTGGTGCTCGTAGCGGCAGGCGGGATCGAGACGCCGGATGACGCCTGGGAGCGGATCCGAGCCGGTGCCACGCTGCTTGAGGGCTACACGGGGTTCATTTACGGCGGACCCGCATGGCCGCGCCGCATGCATCGTGGCCTCGCCCGGCTGGCCCGCGAGCAGGGGTTCGCGTCAGTTCAGGACGCAGTCGGGACGAGCGCATCAGCGGCCGACTCTCACTGATGTGTGTGGGCCGTGACTCACGGACCTTGGCCAACCTGCCTGCTCACTGTGTGAAGGCGCAGAATTCGTTGCCTTCCGGGTCCGCGAGCACGTGCCAGCCGATCTGCTCGTCCGGCTCGCGCAGCACCGTGGCGCCCGCCTCGACGAGCGCCACCACCTCCGGCACCGTGACATCCCAGTGGATACGGTTCTTCACCTGCTTTTGCTCGGGCACCGGAACGAAGTCCATGGTGAGAATCGGCATCCCCGGTACGCCCTCCAACGTGAACCACCCCTTGTTGTCGGTCACCGCGACGCCGTAGATCCCACCCCACCACCGGGCCTGCGCTGCTGGGTCGGTGCTGTCCACTACCAGGCCATGCAGCCGCTCAGTCGGAAGCTCAGCACGCAGGAACGTACAGAACTCGCCGCCTTCCGGATCTGCCATGATCGTCCAGGTCCGCGTCCCGTGCAGCGGCTCTACGACAGTCGCGCCCAGCGCTTCCACGTCCGCCAGGTCCCTCGCGTAGATATCCAAGTGGACCCGGTGCTTGACGGACTTCGCTTCAGGGACCTGGTTGATCCAGATCGTGTGCTGCGGCGCCGGCCCTGTCAGTTGGCCGTCACCATCCTCCTGTGGCTTCCAGGCGAGGTCGAGCACTCCGGCCCAGAATGCGCCCAGCCGGGCCGGGTCGGCTGCGTCCATGCAGAGGTCCTTGAATCGTGCGATGGTCATGGCAGGAACTTAGCCCGTCCGACCGGTCGTCACGCCGTGCCGGCGTTGAATGAGAGCATGAGTCGCGTGACGGCCAGCCGGGTGCTTGGCGCCGACGCGTGCCGCGCGGGCTGGGTCGGCATCGCGTTGTCCGGCGACGGCGTTCAGGTATATGTACACGCCGAGATCGGCGGGCTCGTCGGGCTTGCGGTCGCGGACGCGCCGCTGGCAGTCGTTGGCATCGACATTCCGATCGGCCTGGCTGATGGCGGGCTACGACAGGCTGACCTGCTGGCCAGGAAGGCCGCCGGCCCGCGATGGGCCTCGGTGTTCATCACCCCGGTTCGCGCCGCGGTCGAGGTCGCGGATTTCCGGCAGGCCTGCGAGCTGAACCGGCAGCTGGCGGGCTCCGGCATCTCTCGGCAGGCGTTCAACCTGCGGGAGAAGATCATGCAGGTGGATAGGTGGCTGGCGCACGCGCCATGCCCGGTCGTCGAGGTCCATCCTGAGCTGTGCTTCGCCGAGCTAGCCGGAGCTCCGCTGGCTGACGGCAAGTCGACCTGGGCCGGCGCGGCGAGGAGACGCCAGTTGCTGGCCGCGGCAGGCATTGTGCTGGACGGTGATCTCGGCCTGGCCGGCCGGCAGGTGGGCGTCGACGATGTACTCGACGCCGCAGCGGTCGCCTGGACCGCGAGACGCGTCGCGAGCGGCTGCGCTCGGCGCCTGCCAGCCAATCCGGAACGGTTCAGCGACCGCGTGGAGTGCGCGATCTGGACGTAGCTTGAACGCCTTTGCCCACGTCAGTGCCTTAGCCCTGGTGCGCGTAGACCACGCACGAGCCGCTACGCAATCGAAGCGACCGCTTTGAGAATCCGGGCCGAGACCTCGGGGATGTCTGCATCTTCGGCAACGAGCACGTGCCCGGGACTACCCCCTGGCCGACGGTCGACGACTGTCTGACCAGTCGTGAACTCGCCTTTCGTTTCGCAACGGACCTGGCGAGGAATCCAGCTGAACAACTCCGGCGACGTCATGGCAATGGCGGTTACCGCATCGTGGGGCACGAAACTGCCGTCTCTGTCCTGCGCGTAGCGGATTGCGTCAGCGAGCAGATTCCCGACCCTCCCGGCGCCTCGCAAGGCCTGGATCTCGCCAGCCGACCACGTGAACCGCTCGGTTACATCAAGCGGAATCATCTTCATGCTGACTCCGCTCGCGAAAACAAGATCGGCTGCATCTGGATCCATCCAGGCGTTGAACTCGGCCGCGGCTGTCATGTTTCCGCCGATGGCGACTGCTCCACCCATCCAGACGACCTCGGCAATGGGGCGGCCGGCCTGAATTGCCTGAGCCACGCACGTCAGTGCGCCCGCGCAGAACACAGTGCCGTCAAGGTCTTTCGCCTGTTGATCGGGCGCGCTTGCAGGCTCAAGCGAGGTAGCCCGCCCACCGAAGGCGTCAGGGCCGTGGAAGGGGTCTCGCCCGGCTGGATAGGCAGCGATCATGGCCCGATCGCTGCCGAGTCGCACCGGATCTTCACTCCCTAGCGTGACCATCAGGCGCTGTGTCGCCAGCGCTGTGGTTGCCAGGTCGACGCTGCCCTCAGTCGCAATGACCTGGGAGAGCGGGACGTTGAGGCCCACCAGCACCGCCAGCGCCACGGCATCGTCCAGGCCGCCATCAACAATCACGTGTACGGGCTTAACCATGCGCTAGAGGATAAGGCGGGGCCAGCGCCTCGGTGGCTGGGCCCGACGTCAGGGCAGGGTATTGGGATTGACCCCCACGTCGACGGTGGTGAAGCCCAGGCTGCCGTCGGGCCCGGTGGCCTCGATCCGGTAGTACCCGGCCTGCGAGAACGACGTGGTGAAAGACGCCTTGCCGCCGCTGATCGTCATGGTGGCAGGGAACCCGGCCGGTGCGGGTACGCCCGCCGGGGGGATTTGCTTCAGCGACACCGAACCCGAGGTCGACGAGTCGGGTGTGAGGGCGGGCGTGTTGACCTGGAGGTTGACCGTCAGCTTGGCACCGGAACCAGGCGCGTAGGTTGAGTCATCGAAGGCGACGGTGTCGGCTGGGGCTTCCGGCAGCTTCGGTCTGGGCAACGGCTTCCGGTGGAAGTCGAACGCACCCATCAGGTCGTTCTGGGCGGCGTTGGTGGCGTTGAGGGCATGCAGACCGAAGATGCGCTGCACGAAGGCGAGGACCGACGCCCTCCTCGATGTCTTCGGGCGGCTCCTCGCTGTAGTCGGAGTAGTCAGCCCTCACCAGCGAGAAGTCCGGCATGTTGCCCGAGTCCAGGTTGCGGAAGAACTGAGTGTCGGTGGTGACGTCGCTGTCGACCCGGTCGGAGGGAAACAGCTGGTCCCAGTAGGTGCCTAGCGGGGGCCGCAGGTCGTCGACAGGCAGGCCGTAGTACAGCTTCGAAGTCAGGCCCGCGGCTTCGAGCTCGGAGAAGATGGAGTGCCAGGTGCTCGCGCTCGTGCCGGGTTGCAGGTTGTTTACATCCAGCCGTTGGCGGTGGCCGCTAAGGCGTAGTGGACGTTGGGTTGTTCGGGGCAATGGCGGCCTGGAAGTTGTCGTCGGCCAGCTCATAATGGCGCGCCGCGTACTGCAGGTTGGGATCGAAGCTCGGACCGAACTCGGTGATCGACGACATGCCATCGTGCGGATAACGGGTGTAATTGTTCATTGCGTATCCGCGCCCGGGCGTGTAGTCCATCGCCATCTGCTCGCCCGGTCTGCTGTTGTCGATGCCGCCCTGAACGTCGCCCTCGTTGGGCGTAGCCCACACTGGACGCACCGCCGACTCTGAGTCGAAGTAGGCCTCCGGATTGGGGAGAGTCGTACGGGCCGGGATCCCGTCGCCGCCGGGAAACTTGCCGAAGAGGTTGTCGTAGGTGTGGTTCTCCAGCATGATCTCGATGACGTGCTTGATTGGTGTTGAGTCCCGGCTGGCAGCGCTCACCGAGCCACCGCTCCCGGCTGCGACCGCCACAGCTATGCCGATTGCGAAGGATCCGGTCGAGCGCAACCGCCCTTGCCAAAGGCGCGTCATGTCAGATCTCCCGTCCGTCGAGGTGCTAGGCCTCAATAGCCCCACGCCATTGTGAGAGGGCGGCGCCGGTCTCGGGCGACGGCAAGCCAGAAGCCTCGTGAACAATCCGTGCCGTAAATGGTTTGCCGGGTCGGCACGGCCATTGAGACGATCCCGCGCATGCCCGCTCATCTCGTCCGCAGCGATGTCCTCTACTCCGGCGCTCCCTACGCGTATGCCTCCGTTGCGCCGCCCGGCAGTCTGATTTTCACCGCCGGAGCTTGCCCGATTGATGAGAACGGGACGGTCGCCGCCGTTGGCGACTACGTTCGCCAGGCGTCCGACACGATCGCGAACCTGGTGACCGCGCTGGCGGCGGCCGGCGCGAGCATTAGCGACGTCCTCAAGACCACGGTTTACGTTGCGTCCAGTGACCGGAGTGACCTGTACGAGGTCTGGCAAGTGGTGCATTCAGCATTCGGAGCGCACGACGCGCCAAGCACGCTGCTCGGCGTCACCGTGCTCGGTTACGCGGACCAGCTTGTCGAGATCGAGGCCGTCGCGCTGGCCAGCCAGCAGGCACCGGCAGCCCGACAGTCGGCCCCTGCGACCTAGCCGACGTTGAGTCGCGCTGTAACCCGGTCACGAGCCACTGCGGGCATACATCTTGCAAGCACGCCTTCGAGCATCGCAACCAGCTCGAGGTGGGCGGCTGGCGGCGTCCGCCACCTGGTGAGCTTTGATGCGCACGGCGTTACCTGACCTCAGGCGCGGGAAGAACTCGGCGCCTAGCGCACGCACTTGAGGAGCCCCGCGAGTCCATGGCGAAGCGCGCGCCCACCCGGGCGGGAGACGGCACGGCTCGTTCGCGGGTACCCGTGGGTCACCCGCCGAGCAGATCGAGGTCGCGCACGCAGAAACCGTGGTGCGCCCACTCCTCGTCCAGCACCACGTGCACGCACTCGAGCACCGACTTCCCCCTGGCGTACGGCGGCCAGCCCCGGCCCGCCGGCACTGGCGCGGGCGCCGACAGCTCATCGGCCGTCACGGCCGACAGCCAGCGCTCTAGCTCGGCGCCCTGCACGTCGCGCACGGCCAGCACCTCCTCCAGGCTCGGGGCCGCTGCTCGGTCCAGGCCCTGCTCCTGCTGGTCAGGAACGAAGTCGGACGCCAACCCGATCGCGGTGAACGGCCTGGTCGATCCCAGGCAGCAGCGACGGAACCACGAGTCGTGCACGAACACCAGATGGCGCACAGTCTCCACCGCCGACCACTCGCCGCCGACGCGCTGGTGTCCGGAACCCTCGGGCATTCCTGAGAGCCGCTTGAGGGTGGCCGCCCAGTCGGCCCGCAGCTGCCGGAAGGCTTGCCGCAGGTCGGCCGGATCGGCCGAGCGGATCAGCAGTCGCACTGGATGCCGCCGGTCGAGCTCGGCCTCGACGTACGACGTCACCTCGACTCCGTTGACCACCAGATTGCTCACCAGCCCGTCGATGACGGCGTCCTGCATCACCACCCCGATCAGACGGGCGCCAGTCAAGTCGCACTCGCGGAACTCGGCATCAGTCAGGTCCTGGTCCTCGAATCTCGCCATGCCGGGCAGTATCCACCAGCGTGCCGACACTCGCGTGCCTGGACTGCGGGGTTGGCAGTCCCGCGCAGTACCGTGGCCAGACGCGAACGACCGGCGGCCATGAGCGGAATACTTTGTCAGGTTTTCCAAGGAGCTAGCCTGCGGCTGTGGGCCAGATTGAGGACGAGATCCGCATCGACGCCGAGGATGCGCTCGCGGCCATCGACGGGCTGGAAGTGCGACGTGTGTTCAGCGGCTGGGGCTTCTACAGGCACGGCCTGCTCTTCGCAACCGCGTGGGACGGTGAGTTGCGCTTCCGCACGCGCCAAGGACACCATTGGATCTACGAGATTGTTGACCGGAAGATGCTGGAACGGCCTGACGAACTGGTCATCGCTGCCCGCAAGACCCTGGAACGACTCGAGAGAGAACCTGCGGCGAGGAAACCTGGATCTGGAGCGCCGCGTCGCCGCCCGTAGGAAGCTGCCCATCCGGGCACGCAGAGGTTTTATGAACGCCCGCATCTCGGGCGTGCGGGATCACCCGCATAACACTGATGAGCGCGCGCGCTCATCGGCAAGAGTCTGGACATGGCCCACCGTCCGCGGAAGTTCAGTGCGTCGAGCGAAGCGCCGGCCCGTGCGGACCGTCCGGCCTCTGGGCGGCATGTCCATCGCCGCTTTTCTGGGGCACCCGACTGCTCGGATTCACGCCCGGCCAAGACCTTCGTAACCTTCCGTGAAGTCGCTTGATCCGGTTAGATCTGTCTACGTCCATCGAGCCCGCGGTCAGTTGTGAAGTCCACGAGCCTTGGACTTCCCTGACTCTTGGCCTGGCGCATCAACTTGGTGGGAGATTCGCAGTGTCTGGCATTGTCGACCAGCTGCCGACTCTGATCGGTGTCGTTGTAGGCGCCGGCGGCTCCTATCTTGTCGGCGCGGCTCTGGATCGGGTCGGCTGGCGGCGAAGCCAGTCGGCGCGGTGGGACGAGACTCGCGCTCATGCCTACGCGGACTACACCCGCGCGGTGAAGTCTCTGTACTTGCAGTGCCTGCGCATTACGAGCTTCCGCCGATTCGCTGCTCCGGATGCAGCCACCGACGACGGGGCGTCTCTTGCCGAGCTGGACAGGCTCGCCGGCGAGCGAACGGCTGTGTGGGAACTTGTACTGCTGCTGGGAGACCCAGATGCCGTGGCTGCAGGGCGGACTTGGCATCGCCGGGTTGGCTTGGTGGAGAAGCTGGCCCGAGGTGAGGAAGACGGGGCCATCGACTACCAGGCCCTGTACGACGACATCGACAATGACCGCACGCGCTTCTACCAAGCCGCGCGCAAAGACCTCGGAATTCAGTCAGGCGATATCCCATTTGGCGGTCGGTGGGACCTCGACCTCTCTCGCTACACCATCAAGCGGCAGCCAGGCGCAACCGAGAATCCCGGCGTTCATGGGGACGGCGGGCCTACCACAGGCGCCCAGTTACCGGACAGGCCCGCCGAAGACCGCTAGCCAGCGAGATCACAGGCTGCCGTGTCGCACCCACGGCGGCAGCCACATGCGGATGTTCCGCAACAGCGCCGCCGAGCTTGCAATGACCGAGCTGATGCCGAGAGTTGAAGCATAAGGGCGCAGTCTTCGGCCCGATCACCTGCTGAACGCCTCGGCAGTCGGCACTCTGGACCAGTAGTGCCACCTCTCAGTGCGCGGACGGCGGATTCGCGCTGCCTGTTTAGCCAAGCTGATCTGTCACAGTCCAGTCATGACAGCAGTTATTGCTGCCCTTGCGGGCGGTGCACTAGCAATTGCAGGCGGAGTCTGTCGCGGCACTCACGACCGGGCGGGGTGCAAGAGGGCTAGCGGCCAGCGGATCGAGGCGGTAGAAACCCGCGGTGACCGAGAATCGCCGCGACACAGTCGAGGGCTTGAACCGGCGCACCTCCTGCATCCAGCGGATGTACAACCCGAGAGACTGACCTCCGAATACCGATCGGCCAAGGCTCCAGATCCCACCTTGCGGCAGAGGATGGTCGCTCGAAGCGCGGTGATGCATAAAAGCACGGCCGGCTCGGTCGCCTGCCGGGCTTGGTCACCGTTACTTCCATGCAGCGAAGCTTGTGATAGCCGCGCGCCGACCCGCCGCCACGCGCGGTCAGCCTTGCGTAGAGGTCCGGCGTCCGGGTCATACACGAAGGGCTTTTCGTGCGACGCTGCAGCTCGCGATCGCCTCAGAAGCGAATGACAGTCGGCCAGGATCTCCGCTAGGTCGCCGTCGCACGTTGCCTTCGGTGATCTTCGTCATGACACCATGGCTGCTATGTCTCACTACAGCCGTCTGCTGAAGGTCGTCATCGACGCGCCAGCCGATCTGCACGATCGGGAACTGGCGTTCTGGCAGAGCGCGCTCGGGCAGGAGCTGCCCGAGATCTACTCCGCCGAATATCACGGCGCCTTGCTCCGCGGGCACGACCTCATGCTGCTGATGCAGCGCCTGGAATCCGGCGCGCCGCGCGTTCATCTGGATATCCATACCGACGATCTGGACGCCGAAGTGGGCCGGCTCGAACGGCTCGGCGCCGAGCGCATGCAGAAGGTGCAGACGTGGTGGGTGATGCGCGACCCGGCCGGCCTGCTGTTCTGCGTGCTGCCGATGAGTCCCGGTTTGCTGAACGACGAGAACGCCCAGCGCTGGGAGTGATCACGACCGCTAAGTTTCCAGCTGGTGATCGGCTCCGCGGATCCGGGGCCGCGTGTCTGCGTTCGCGAACGCATCCAGTGCGCTCGATCGGGCGGCCTGTAATTGTGCGCGGCGATGTAGTGGGGTAGCAGGCTCGGGGCGACGTAGGTAATGTCGCCAGCGCGGGCTCGCAGCTCGGCATTGCCGAGGTAGACGGCCTGGCCGTCGAACGTCATGGTGACGCGGCTGGCACAGAACGGACACTTGTGCGTACCCCGCATCGCCACCGTGTAGCTCATGGCCATGCGCAACAAATGCGTCACAAGCCGGAGCGAAACCGTCCCGCGCTGGTAGTCCTGATCAGCGTCTAGCCAGCCGACGTTCAGAAGGACTGACGCATCGCCAGCAAGGCGGACCTTGGTGTAGCAGTAGTCGGTCAGGTCAGCAAAGTACACGTCACGCTCGGCTGGCAGACAACGAGCCCAGAACGCGGCCGATCCGGTCGTGTAGCGGCCGGGGCTGGTCCGGTCAGGGCCGGAAGCTAGCGCGGTACTCGGAGGGCGTGCGGCCGGTCAACTCCTGGAAGGCGGCGTTGAACGCCGATAGCGAGGTATAGCCGACCATATATGCGATCTCGGTGACCGGGGCATCGGCGGCAGCGAGTTCCTCGATCGCGCGGAGCAATCGCATCCGGCGCAACGCTGCCCGCCAGGTCATGCCGGTCTCTTCGGAAAAGCGCCGTGCCAGTGATCGCGGCGCCAGGCCGACCTCGTCGGCTAGGTCCTCGAAGCGGACCTCACCGCCGAGCCGGTCCTCGGTCAGACGCAGGGCTCGGCGCAGTTCGGGTGATCGGCCTACCGGCACGACGACCGGACTCGGCTGCTCGGCGAGCCGCCAGGTTACCGCAGCGAGTGCCGCGAACAGGGTCTCGGCATACGCTGTGAGCGGTTGGTCGTTGTTACCCCACGTGCCGCATTCGGTCAGCAGGGCGCGTGCCAGGGGGCTGAGGTCGAACACGGTCAGCGGTGCGGGCGGGGCCGCAGTAAATGCGGTGTCGAACAGTACTGACGCGGTCGTGACCGGCTGCGGGAGGCTCACCCGGATCGGCCGGCCAGCCTCGATCAAAGCGGCACGGGCTGGTGGTAGCAACCACGCCCGGCCCTGCGCCTCCAACCGCAGGGCGCCGGCGGAGGCGCACAGCAGGTAATGGCGGTCGACGCAGAGATCACGAGGGGGCTCCGCCCCGAACGTGCGGACGAAGCTGTACGCCTTGCGGGTCATCGATGGCCTCGCACAGCCCGATCGTAGGAGTCCGCGACGACGCCCGTCAGGCGACGGCCTCCAGCAACTCGGCGCTGAAGCGCCGGCTCACCGGAGCCCCAGTCGTGATCGGCCGGATCACCTCGCCGAGGCGAGCGAAGGAGTCCGACCTCTGGTAGCCGTCGAACGACGCCTGGTCGTTCCATTCGTGGACGATCGTGACCCGGGTCTCGTCCTCACGTGAGGCGTAGACCCGGAAGGCGATGTTGCCGGGCATGGCACGCACTCGGTCACGCTCGCCGTCGAGCTGGGCCAGGGCGGCCGGGCGGTCTGTGACAGCGGTGCTGAAGTCGACGATGGCGATGAACAAGAGGGGACCTCCTGGGTCGGGCGGCGACACTGCGGATGGATGCCCCCCAATGCTCACACGACACCCGCTCGGCTAGCCGCCGTCAACCGGACGCGTTCACGCTGCCAACGGACAGGCCAGTCCAACCCCGCCAATGGCCAGAACGCACTCAACTCGACAAGACTGCCGATCATGACCACACACGGCCGGCGGCAGATGCGGCGGGCGAGACCAGCTCTGATCGGATGTGAACATTCAGGTCGGGATGCGCGTCTCCCTGGGGAGTGCTGCTGAGGCTTGGAGGAGACATGGGGTTCCTATCGCGGCTGCTGGTGCCGCGCGGGGTCCGGCGCGCGATGCACCCCGTGCGGACGGTGAAGCGATCGGCCACGCCGAAGGTGGTGAAGAAGGCTAAGCGGGCGCTGCATCCAGTCGACAACATCGTCTACGGCGCCGAACGACAGGTGATCACCTCACTGCGATCCGGCCGCAAGCGGCGTAAGGGCCGGGTTCCGGTGTACCGGCACGGCAGTTGCCCCGTCGCCCACCGCAGCCCCGAAGCCGCAGCGAAGTGCCACAACCGCTAGTCCAGCCACTCCACGCTGGTGCTGATCCGAGTCCGTGATCAGCGATTGCGTCCGCCCGGCACTCGGTGAGTCGCTCGTGATTTTTTGCGGCACTCACGGCGGCAGAACCGGGCCATGTGCCCGACGGAGCCATCACGGCGAAGGCTGCTGGCCTACGATCTTGCGAATGGCGATCTCGGAGTACGTGGCCAAACTACGCAAGCACGTGGGCAAGGACCTGCTCATGCTGCCCTCCGCATGTGCCGTCGTCGTTGACGATGACGGGCGCGTCCTGCTGGGCCGCCGGGCCGATACCGGAAAGTGGTCCCTGCCAGCGGGCGCGATCGACCCCGGCGAACAGCCAGCAGAGGCGGCGGTGCGCGAGGCATACGAAGAGACCGGGGTCCACGTCGCCGTTGAGCGTCTTGCCGGTGTCGCGCTTCGCGAGATCACCTATCCCCACGGCGACGTCTGCCAGTACCTGACGGTGTGGTTCCGCTGCCGTCCGGTCGGGGGTGAGGCTGTCGTCAATGACGAGGAGTCCACGGCTGTTGGCTGGTACGCCCGCGCCGAGTTCCCCGACCTTGACGCGGTCGACCAGCTCCGCATCACCACTGCTATTGATGACAATGCGCCGCCATGGTTCGCCGTACCTGGGCGAACCTACGACTGGTTCCGCCCGCGATCATGATCCTCATGAGCTAGCACGGTGAGCCTGAGTTGGCTCCGCTCATCGGCAGGACCGCCAGTCTCGACACCATGCACCGTCCACGCCATGAGCACACGCCCTGGCAGGCGCCTTCGGGCTTAACGCATACGAGCCAGATCCCGTCGGATGTAGCGCAGGTGCGCCCACTCCTCCTCCAGGATCACGCGAATGCAGTCCCCGACCGTGGGATGCCAGTCACTGCCGCCCCACGGGTTCTCGCGTTCTTCCGCGAGCAGCTCGGCCGTGGCCGTGGCCAGGAAGTCGGTCACCAGCTGCTGTCGTTCGGCTCGCACCGCGAGGATCTCCTCGCAGGTCGGCGGGTCGACGCGGAAGATCGACATGTCGAAGCCCATCTCGGCGGCACCGGTGAAGATCTGGCCGATCTCATGGAATGGCTGCTGCGTGCGCAGGATCCCGCCGCGCAGCCAGGCGTCGGTCGCCAAGATGAGGTGCCGCAGGGTCTGGGCCAAGGACCACTCGTCCTCGACGTGGGCGTCCACCAGATCCGGCGGCGTTCCCGTCACCGTCTCCTGCCATGCGGACTGCACCGCGACCCAGCCATCGCGCAGGCCCTCGGGCGTCTGCGCCTTCTGCAGCTCGCGGCCCGGGAACTGCCGGTTGAGCTCGGCATCCACGAGCGGCACCACGTCGACCCCGTTGACGAACAGGCTGCCGAAGAACAGGTCGTGGCTGTCGATGTCGAGTCCGTCCACATCGACGCTGCGCATCGCCACTCCGCTGACATCGGAGAATCGCAGGGTGGCGCCCTTGAAGCTCGCCTTGACGAAGGTCGCGCCCTCGAACTCCTTCGTGCTGCAATAGGTCGTCATCGCTCTATCTTCACCGATGCCGGGGACAGACCTGAGCGACAGGATCAACGGACTGGTGCGCGATACGACCCAGACCGACGTGAGGCAGCGTTGGGATAGGCGAGTTCATCGGGATCAGCGCACGCCGTCAGCGGCCATGAGCGGATGCCGCGTTGGTGTCCGCTGACTCAACTCGCCACCGAGGGTCCGACCGGGAGACGGCGGCAACTCACCTGTCGTCGGTTCTCGACAACGAGCCTGGCGAGGCGAGCCATGTAACTGTCGGGCGAGCCTCTAGTCGCTGGACGGCGGGTCGTCCGGCCGAATGCTGTACGCGACTTCTAGGGCAGCGTGGATCGTGACCTCTTCAGGGTTCACGCTGATGGGCTCTTCGGCAGCGCCCGCACCTATGCCCCCTGCCGCTGCACGCGCCGCCATCGCGTCAATGCGGCCAGTGCCGCGCAATCCGGGCTCCGAGGCCCACGCGACTGGACCGAGCTTGATGTTCAGCGCCTGCGCATACTGTTCTGCTCGCGCTCTGGCGTCTTGTCCTGCCCGCCGACGGGCCAGGGCGAATGCTTCGTTCGCTGGTGCGACCATCCAGCACAGACCGCTGATACTTGCTCCCGCACCAGCCAGGGCATTGAGCAGTTCTCCCACTCGCGACGTGTCGATGATCTCGACGACGGATACACGAAATGCCTGCCAGCCGGTTCGCTGGGTCTCGCCCTTGCGCCACCTGGTCTTTGGCTGGACGGCCAGCCCAGCCGTGGTAACACGGTCGATCGCGGACTCGAAAGCCGCCAGCACTCCATCGACAGCCGAGGCAGTGGCTGAGGCCTTCTGATGCGCCTCATCCCGCGACACTCCCTCGCCGTCGACGCCGACTCGCACCGAGGCAAGGTCCGGCATCGCCCTAACTTCGCCCACACCTCGTACGACCATCTCTTTGTCCACGCTGCTGAATCCTAGGGCCGGCCAGCCGCGACCACCCGTGATCGGCATCAAGTAGGACGCAGGCACTCGCAGCCTGAAATCACCTTCACCGGGAAACAAGCTGACAGCCGGGGCGAGCCCTCCGTGGCATTGAGACACCATTGGTGATCTCGACGCACATCATGGGCAGCCCCGTCCGTCGTCTCCTCAACCCGATCACGCGCTACTGGGACAACCCCCGTAACCGCTATGCAGGGACCGACGACGGACGAGGCACCGGCCTGCCAACGGCTAGACGCAAACGACTCACGCCGATGTGAGTTTGGATCGCCGAGGTTCGGCCGGGCTGCGTCCGCGAAACCGCTACGCTTTCCACCAAGTCCACCTCACCGGGCGGCGCCACGTTACGGCGCAGCACATGACTCGATCGGATTCACGCGGCATCCCAGCCCGCCCCCGCGCAGCCAGGAGAACAAACGGAGTCTGGACCGAGAGGCTCCTCGACGACTGGGAACACCTAGTCAAGCGCGCCGAGAGAGGACCCGCTGCCCACGTGACCGGCTGCCCCCAGTGCGACGGTGACGAGGGACTCAATGCTCGCGACCAACTCGAGGCGCTGATCCTCCGCGGCGGCAGGAGAGGGCTTCGCGTTTCGAAGCGTGTGCAGGCACTGGATGAACGCTTCAGGGCGGCGACGACACCATCACCTTTCGCCCCGGAGGGTCCTGGCTGGTGGCGCCACCGCAATCTGGACTAGACCGCTTGGGCACCTACCGCTCATAACATGCAGATCCGGATGGGTCGGCTCGCAGATCGACCTGATCGGTGTGCCCTGGCTGACCCTCGGCGATGACGCGCCACCCGCGCCGAAATGCGGTTACGCGCGGGCTCCTGCGCAGCATCTCGGCAACCGAGAGACGGAGTAGAGAGGTCACGTCGCGCGACGCTAGACCGGGGCCCGCGCGAGAAAGCATGACCCTTTTGCAAACGTTGACTGGCGTCACCGTACTCGGTTACGCAGACCAGCTTGTCGAGGCCGTTGCCCTGGCCAGCCAGCAGACCCCGCCATCGAGGCATTGGAAAGCGCCGCTATGGGTAGCACTGGTCGCTGTGTCATTGCGCCTTGCACCCGAGGAGCCCGAAGCCGGGCCGTGGCGTGCTGAGCAGCTGACGGTCGTCGCGGACACCCTATTGCGGCGTCACGGCGACGGGACAGGCGCCCATCATCGTCCCGTCGTCCTGGCCGTGGACGGGCGCAGCTCCAGCGGCAAGACCACGCTGGCGGCGCGACTGCATGCCATCGTGGCGGGATCGACCGTCGTGCACACTGACGACATCGCCTGGTGGCACTCCCGGTTCGGCTGGGCCGACCTGCTGATCGGCGGTATCCTCGCCCCGGCACGTGCCGGACGGCCGGTGTCTTACCGCCCGCCCCGGTGGGACGAACGCGAGCGTCCGGGCGCAATTGAGGTAGCGGCAGACTGTTCGTTGCTGATCATTGAGGGCGTCGGCGCGGCTCGGCGGGAAAGCGCGCACCTCACCGATGCGGCCATCTGGGTCCAGGCCGACGAGCAGGAAACCGAGCAGCGCAACCTCTCCCGCGTCGGCCAGCCAGGCGGGCCGCGGACGGTGCAGCACCTGCGCGACTGGATGGCTGAAGAGATACCGTTCCTGGCCGGCCAGCGGCCGTGGGAGCATGCAGTCCTCATCGCCTGCGGGACTCCGCGGATTCTCTTTGATCCTGGGACCGAACTCGTCGTCGCGCCGCCACTGGCCCGACCTCGCGATCCGGTAAGTAGCGCCCACTGATCGCCTGCGGGGCTCAGTTCGGCGCCATACCCGACGCTGTAGGCCGGTCACGAGCCTCCGCGGGCATACATCTTGCAAGCACTCCTCGGCCTTGGTGTGATCAACGGCACAACGAAAGCAGTGAGCTGACGGCGGCCACGGACGGTCTCAGCCAGATCACCGACTGTACGTCCGGCGGCGCCCGCTGGCCCGGCCCCGAATCGATGCCCGCTGCCGCTGCCCGGCTGCCCGACGCATGGGACGGCCTCAGCCGCGCCGTGCCTGATGAGCGCGGCAGGGCCCGGCCGTTACCAGCGTCCCCGCAAGACACGTCCCTACCGGTAGAGAACGCGCGATCTCCCCAAGGAATCGGAAGGCCTAGATGGACGAGAGGGTTCATTCCATGTTCAGAAATGAGATGGCCTCGCAGGCAAGGCCGTCGCTCGACGGCCTTGCCCAGGAGGTGCTGGCCAAGGGGCGGCGCGCTAGGCGTGCGCGCACGGCCAAGATCGCGTCAACCGTTCTGGTGGCGGTCGGCCTAGTCGGCGGCGTAGCGGTAGCGGTGCCGACGATCGCCGGCGGCCACTCTGTCGTGGCGGATCGTAGCGCAGTTGCGAAGTCGGCCAGCCCCGCCCGGCCTGGCACGCAGACCGCACCCGTCGGCGGCGCAAAGACAGTGCCTGCGCCGGTTATCCTGACCGATGCGAGTTTGCCGGCCAGCCACATCCCACAGCCCCCGGGTGCGAAGGCGGTGACGAGTTCGGCGGCCATCCTGGATGAGCTGCTGAAGCTGCTGCCTCCCGGGGCGACGAGCAATTATGCCTTCTACGGTGGTCTGGGTGCGCAGACTTACCTGGATGGCGCGAACGGGCTCGGGATGATCAGGATCGTTCTCTACCGAGGCTCGCTGAACCCGGATGCTTGTGCCAGCGCGGTTCCTTCGGACATGACGCGGACCTGCAGCACGCTGCCCAGCGGCGCGACCGTGCTCACCACCAAGATTTCGGACAACTGCATCGAGCCGCTGACGATCGACGTCGACCACGGGGACGGCACCGTCGTCGAGATCGACGTGGCGACCTGCCTGACCTGGAACGGCCACAGCAACCCGCCGGCGCATATGGCGATCACCGCCGCCCAGGCAGAGCAGATCGCCGCGAACCCCGCCTGGGGGGCGGTCAAGATGGAGGCCGCTCTCGTTCGTGCCTCGGCCAGCCGGTTCGCTGACATTCCGGGAAACTCGCACGCCGCCGCGTCGGTGAGCTCGTGCCCAGGCGCCTCGGGGACCTCGCGCGCCAGCGCGTCGAGGAGCGGAAAGTCCAGCGCGTCGAGGTGCGGAAGGGCCAGCGCGTCTGCAAGCAGGGGCGCAGGCACGTCGACGGCAGGCTGACTGCGGCGGGCCTGCCCCATTCAACGGGGCAGGCCCGCTCCCGCGGGCCCGGTAAAGACAGGCGTACTAACGGAGGTAACAGTGCGAGACGACGACGAGTTCGTCGCTTTCGTAGAACAGTCGGGAAGCCGGCTGCGCGATACCGCTTTCTGGCTGTGCCGGGACTGGAGCCTCGCGCAGGACCTCACCCAGGCCACCCTGATCAAGGTCTACCTGTCATGGCAGCGCATCACCCACGATGACCCCTACTGGTACTGCAAGAAGGTGCTGCTGCGGACCTACCTCGATCACAAGCGGCTCAAGAGCTCGGCAGAGGTGCAGACTGATGTGGTCCCGGATCGGCCTGCGGCGGCCGAGGCTGCGGAGCTCCGCATCACGCTGCTGGACGCGCTCGGGCATCTCAGCCCCCAGGACCGCGCCATCGTCGTCTTGCGATACTGGGAGGACCACAGCGTCCAGACGGTAGCCGATCTCCTGGGCCTGTCGCCGGGCGTGGTGAAGATGCAGAGCATGCGCGCGCTGGCCACTCTGCGTGTCCTGCTCGGTGAGGACGAGGCCCTTCCCGCACCGCTCGCCTGAGCGCAGCGAATGGCGCCGGGCTGCGTCGGCCTTGCACCGCCGTCGTGGCTTGCCGGCGCTCCTGAACCGATCTGCTGCGAGGCAGGCCCGTCGTGCTGGTCGGCCCGGGATCACCTGGCGGTCACGGTCCACCTAACGCACCTGAGACACCCAGGCCTAGTCGAAGGCGGGACAGCCTTCGCAGCGAGACTGTCCCGCCCCGGTGACAGCCAGGCGGCCCGCATGCTCGAGCTGGCAGTGGCTATGGCGAGTGAGCCCGCGGTTGCGGGCTGAGAGAACCCGGACCCGGCCAGGCTCTACCCGAGTCGTGTCTCCAGCGCCTGGATCGACCAGCCGATCATCGGCGCCAGGCTTTCCGGTTCCGGCAAGTCATTGATCACGGCCAGCAACTGCAAGTACCGCTCTCGTCGCGGGTCGGCAACGGTATTCAGCCGGTCCAGCAGACGACGCAGCAGTTCGTCACTCTCGATGCCGTCTACAAGACGTGCATAGTGCGCTGCGAGCGCGATGACCACCGCGTCGGCTTGGGGCGATGTCGGTTCGACACTTGATTCCAAGGCCGGGCTCACCACATCGCGGGTCATCGCCCCAATATCGGGGCGCGGACCCGTCGCGCCAGCCTCGCGTTCAGCCGCATGAGCCTCGGCGAGCCGCCGCACGAGTGCACGGAAGTCCGAGTCCTGCGACAACTCCGCTAGTTCTACCCAGGCTTCTGTCTGTTCCGAGCTTGGGTTCTCCGGCAGCACAGGGACCATGGAACGGCCGATCGCCTCGAATGCTGCGTCGGCGCCAACGCCGCCGAAGGAAGCCTCGAGGAAGTCATCGATCAGAAGCAGGCGCTGTCGCTCCGAGAGCATGGCCAATCGATGCATGAGATTCATCTCCCGAGGGGTTGCGTTGCGTTTGGCCACCGCGGTCAGCACCGCGCGCCGCAAATACAAGGTGTGGATCTGTACCGTCAATGCTTGCGCGTGAGCTCCAGCGACCTCGCAGATCGAAAGTTCACGGTTGACCACCTTGCGCACCGTCTGCAGATCAACACCTAGCTCGCGCAGGGTCCGCACAAGCTCCAGGCGCGCCAGTGCGTCGACGCCATACAGGCGGTAACCTGCCGGGCTGCGCCTGGCCGGCAGGACGATTCCGTGGTCGGAATAGAACCTGATGGCCTTGACCGTGACGCCAGTGCGCCGGGCCAGGTCGCCGATCGAGTAGAGCGTGTCGTCGCCAGCCACGCATCCATCCTCATGTCTCCCCTGCGGGGAGACTCAAGCCAGGCTGGCCTCAGTCCTCCTGCCGGGCTGGCCGGCCTGGTCCGCGCATCTGCCGGACATGACCGGGCAGCCGCCCGGCTTCGCCCAGTGCACGCCGCAACAGGAACTCGATCTGGGCGTTTGTGCTGCGCAGCTCGTCAGATGCCCACCGCGCGAGTGCGTCATGCACGGCCGGATCGAGCCGCAGCAAAATGCCCTTGCGTTCGCTCATACCGTTACCGAGCCCGCCATCCCTGGACAGCAGCCGCCCACCTGGACACTTGTCACGAGTACAGCGAACCCGTGTTGACGACTTGCTGAGTTGCCTGCTCGCTGCACAAGACCACCAGCAGGTTCGACACCATGGCGGCTTTCCGCTCTTCATCCAGCTCCACGACGCCCTCGTCCTCAAGTCGTTCCAGAGCCAGTTTGACCATGCCGACTGCACCTTCGACGATGCGCTGCCGGGCACCTACCACGGCGCTGGCCTGCTGCTGGCGCAGCATAGCCTGGGCGATCTCCGGAGCGTAAGACAGCCTGGTCAGCCGGGTCTCGATGACATGGACGCCGGCCGACTTCACCCGGTCGGTCAGCTCAGCTGAGAGCCGCTGGGTAATCTCGTCCGCGTTGTCGCGGAGGGACAGCGCTCCGCTGCCGCGGCTGTCATATGGATAGCTACCAGCGATATGGCGGACGGCTGTCTCCGTCTGGATCGCAACGAACTTGGCGTAGTCGTCGACCGAGTAGACGGCATTGGCAGTATCCCGGACCTCCCAGACCACCACGGCAGCAATCTCGATGGGGTTGCCGTCAGCGTCGTTCACCTTCGCCTGCGCCGACTCCAGGTTGCGGATCCTGGTAGAGACCTCGATGCGTTCGGTGAACGGGTTTACCCACTGGAGGCCGGCATTGCGAATCGTGCCGCGGTACTGGCCGAAAAGCTGGACGACACGCGCCCGGCCGGGCACCACTGGGGTCAGGCCGCGCAATGCCACCGCGACAAGTACGAGGATTACCGCGCCAATGACGATCAGCGCGGTCCGGAGCCCCCCGCTCTCGTGGCTTGCCAGGACGATCAGCGCCACCGCCACGAGGATGAGGACGATACCGAGCACGACAACGCGCAACCCCGGCATGAACCGGGCCGGGAATTCGCTGACCGCCCGGCCGGCGGGCCGGTTACCTTCTGCTACGAGAACCTCGGCTGCCATCTTGGCCACCTCCACTTGACCTGCCTGATACCACCTTTCTAGCATACTGATATCAGTTTCTGGTAGCAATAGTGCCGTGGAGTCGCCAGGAAGGCGGGCAGTGAACACCAACGAGGGACAACTCGAGCTAATAGAGCTGCGGCGCCGGTTTGGCGACACGATAGCGCTGGACGGACTGAGCTTCACGGTGCCGCGCGGCCAGGTCTTCGGCTTCCTCGGGCCAAACGGGGCCGGCAAGACGACGGCGATGCGTGCCATCGTCGGAGTCGCGGCGCTCGATAGCGGCAGCGTCCGCTGGAATGGTGCGGCGGCGATCGGCGACGAGGCACGCCGCCGGATCGGGTACATGCCGGAGGAACGCGGCCTCTACCCATCGATGAAAGTCAGCGAGCAGCTCGAATACCTCGCCCGGCTGCATGGCCTGACCGCGGCCAGGGCTCAGTCCGCAGCCAGGTACTGGATCGACCGGCTCGGCCTCGCCGCCAGGTCACAGGACAAGATCGAGGCACTGTCACTGGGCAATCAGCAACGGGCGCAGCTAGCTGCGGCGCTCGTGCACGGGCCTGAACTGCTCGTGCTAGACGAGCCGTTCTCCGGTCTGGACCCGGCAGGCGTGGACGCGATGAGCGCGGTACTCACTGAGCGTGCCGCGGCAGGCGTCACGATGCTGTTCTCCAGCCATCAGCTCGACCTGGTGGAGCACTTGTGCACCGCAGTGGCGATTATCCATCGCGGTGCCCTGGTTGCGCACGGCACAGTCGATGAGCTCGCTCGGGGTGGCAAGCTGCGGATCGCCGTCAAGGTGGCCGGAGACGAACAGGCGCGCTGGATCGCACGGCTGCCGCCCGGCACCGGCGGGTTGCCGGCGGGGGCGACCGTCGAGGGCATCACTGACGGCACCGCAACAATCGCGCTTGCCCGCGACGAGGATGCGCAAGCGATTCTCGACCTGGCCAGGCGGGCGGGACCGGTAGAGCAGTTCGGATTTGCCCGGCGCCGGCTATCGGAGGTCTTCAGGGACGCCGTCGGGCCCGGCGTCCCAGGGGCGCAGGCGCAGACTCGGGCAGCCATGGTGGCAGCAGCGACCGCGGACGCAAACCCAGCAACGGAGGCGGCGCGATGAGTGCCAACTGGTGGGCGATGACCTGGCTCGTCGCGCGGCGTGAGATCAACGACCGAGGACGGGCAAAGTCATTCTGGATCGCCTCGGCGGTGTTGCTCGTAGCTGTCGCGGCCGGAGCGGTCATTCCGGCGCTCCTGGCCGGCGGCCACGCCGCTGCGCGCGTCGGGATCGTCGGCGGCCCGGCCGCCGCCCTATCGCAGACCGCTCGCGAGGCCGGGCAGATCTATGGCACCTCCGTCACGGTGGTCCGGCTGCCAAGCGTCGCCGCAGCGAAAGCCGGCCTGCGCTCGGGGACGCTGGCCGCCGCGCTGGTGGGTGACGCCGAAGTACTGGTCAACAGGCAGCCGGTAACCGGCTCGTCCATCGGAACAACGCTCGCGCAGATCGGTGGCCTGCAGAAGATCTACGCCCAGCTGCCGCCGGCCGCTGCAGCAGGCGCAGTGGCGCACGGGATAGCCCTTCCGGTGCACAGTCTGTCGCCGCCGGCCAAGAACCTCGCGACCCGGATTACCGGACTTACCGCAGCGATCTTGATATACGTGATCATCCTCACCTACGGCATCAGGATCACTATCGGCGTGGGGGAGGAGAAGGCGACCAGAGTTGTCGAGGTGCTGCTGACCACCTTGCGGCCGGTCCAGCTGCTGGCCGGGAAAGTCATCGGCATGGGCCTGCTGGCGCTTGGCCAGATCGCCGCCATGGTGGGGGTCTACCTGGTGCTCGGTCACGCCGTCGGCTCCCCGGAAGTCCGCAGTGCCGCGACCAACATCGTCCTGGTCGCCGGGCTCTGGATCGTCCTCGGCTACGCCTTCTACTGCACCGCGTATGCGGCCGCCGGATCGCTGATCAGCCGGCAGGCGGATGCCTACAACGCCGCACTGCCACTGCAGATCCCGCTGATCCTGGCCTATGTGCTGACCTACACCGTAATCTACGCAAGCACCGTGAACCCGTTCTTTCACGTGCTGGCGTTCATCCCGTTTACCGCCCCGGTCGCGATGCCGGTGCTCGTGGCCGTAGGAGCGGCCCCTGCCTGGCAGGTGGTTCTCTCCGCGATCATCACCGTGGCTTCAACGGTCTGGATGGCGCGACTGGCCGGCACCATCTACGGCCGCGCCATCCTGCGGACCGGGAGCAGGCTCAAGGTCCGGCAAGTGCTCAGATCGGCTGCCTGACCGCTCTGATAGACATAGAGCTATGTCAGAAACGCCAGAATCCGGGCAGGCAGCCGCCCGCCCGAAAGCACGGGACCTTAACGAGCTGATCCGGTACGTAATGTGGTCGGTGTTCCGGGTCAGCGGCCCGGAATCGATCGACGCGGCAGCCGTCAATGGCGGCCGGGCGGGGCTGGCGGCTGAAGTCGATGACCTCTGCCAGCAGGCGGCCGGTAAGGGCGTGATTACCCGCGGCTGCTACGACATCCAGGGCATGCGGGCCGACGCCGACTACATGTTCTGGTGGGTCGCGCCCACGGCCGACGACCTGCAGGAAATGTACGCCCGCTTCCGCCGGACCGGCCTCGGCAGGGCAAGCGACCCAGTCTGGTCGGCGATGGCCCTGCACCGGCCAGCCGAGTTCAACAAGAGCCACATACCAGCGTTCCTGGCCGGCGAGGACCCGAAGAACTATGTCAGCGTGTACCCGTTCGTCCGGTCGTTGGAGTGGTACTTGCTCGACGACGCCGAGCGCCGCGAGTTGCTGGCCGAGCACGGGAAGATGGCCCGCGAATACCCCGACGTCCGTGCCAACACGGTGGCCTGCTTCTCGCTCAACGACTACGAGTGGATGCTCGCGTTCGAGGCCGACGAACTGCACCGGATCGTGGACCTGATGCGTCACCTTCGCGGCGCCAGGGCCCGGCGGCACACCAGGGTGGAGATCCCGTTCTACACCGGCCGCCGCAAGCCGGTCGACGAGCTCATCGCCGCGCTGCCGTGACGGCGAAGGTCCTGTTCGGCCGGGAGAAGATCAGCGTGCACCCCGGCTTCGATCAACTCGCCGCGCACCTGCCTGGCTGGGAAATTGCCAGCTGCCCTCCGGACAAGGTTGCCGACCACCTGGACGGCGTGGATGTCATCTGCCCGCTCGGTGCCAGGATCGGGGCACCGATCATCTCGAGCGGCTCGTTCGGGCTGGTACACCAGTTTGGTGTCGGCCTGGAGCGCGTTGACATCCCGACAGCAACGCAGCTCGGGGTGCTGGTCGCGAGGGTGCCGGGTGACGTGGGCGGCAACGCCGACAGCTGCGCCGAGCTGGCAGTGCTGCATCTGCTGGCGCTCCTCCGCCGGCTGGACGAGTCCCGGGCGGCGCTTGCCGAGCGCCGCTGGCTGCAGCGGCCGGTCGGCCGGTCGCTGCTCGACTCGACCGTCCTGATCGTCGGCCTCGGCGCAATCGGGGCCGCGCTCGCCCGCCGCCTGGCACCGTTCGGGCCCCGCCTGCTCGGCGTCCGCGCTCGACCCGAGCTCGGCGGGCCGGCCGGACTGGACCTGGTGGCAGGCCCGGATCAGCTGCCAGACCTGCTGGCTCAGGCGGACGCGGTGATGTGCTGCGCGGTTCTTCATGACGGGAACGTCGGGATGTTCGGCCAGTCAGAGTTCGCCGCGATGCGGCCAGGGGCCGTGTTCGTCAACATCGCCAGGGGCGGTCTGGTTGACGAGGCGGCGCTGCTCGCTGCGCTTGAAACCGGGCAGGTCGGCGCGGCAGGCCTGGACGTTTTCAGCCGCGAACCAGCTGACCCGCAGTCACCGCTGATACAGCACCCGAACGTGATCGCCACTCCGCACATTGGCTGGCACACCGACTTCATGTTCCGCCAGACCAGCGAGGCCTTCGCGGCGAACCTGATGCGCTACAGCCGGGGCGAGCAGCCGCTGTGGACCGTAAATTCGGTGTCCGGCCGGCGCTCCTAATCTTCGCCTCTGCGCGGTGCCGTGTACCGCGAAAGCCAATGGCGGTCACAAACGTTCCTGCGCCCTGGGCGAGGGCGAGGAGAGAGGCGCTCGCTGAACTCGCGCGCTGGTGCTAGGCATCAGCCCTGCGGAGGCGTTCGGCTGCTTGTGCGCGGAGCGCGTCGCGGCACAGCCGGATGTGGCCGTACATCAGTGCTTCCTCCCGGGCGTTGTATGCGGCCATCCACACGCTGGCCGCCCATGCGATCTCCTGCTCCACGGCCGTGAACATGCGCCCGCGAAGGTCCTGGTAAGCCGTCAGGAACGCCTCGGAGCTTTCGATCGGCGCCAGCGTGGGCGGCCCGTCACTGGCGAACGCCCCACTCGCCGCTCCCGCCAGCGCCGCCTCGGGTTGCCACGCCAGGCTGTCCCAGTCGTGCACCGCCCACACTTCCCGGCCGTGCCACCGGAGGTTCTGCGCCTCGAAGTCTGCGTGGCCAAGGACGCACGGCAGGCCGGCGGCCAGGATCCGCCGACGGGTCCGCTCTGCGGTGTCAACCACGTACGCGGGAACGGCGCTCTGGTCCCGGTTATCGAGGAAGTCGATCGCCGGCCACACTCCGGAATCGGTGTGGTCCCATCGCACCCATGGCGGGTTCGGCAGTGGCGGCGCGACGGCCACGTCGGCCAGTTCGGCCATCAGGTAGGCAAACACCTCCGCGCAGCGCACGGCCATGGCCGGCGAGTCCCCGCGCAACATCTCGCCGCCGGGCCGGAACTCCTCCGCGTGCACGGCCAGCGAACCGACGCTGACCGCTGGCGTCAGCGGCCGGGCACAGGGAAACCCGCGCTCAGCCAGCCGGGCCTGCGCCGTCACACACGACCCGGCCCGGCCGTCATCGGCGCGCGCCTTGACCACCACATCCGTCCCGCCAGCCAGCCGCAGACCAACCACCATCGAGACCTGTTGCAGCTGGAACAGCACGTCGGCGGGCTCACTGCCCAGATGGTCCAGACACCAAGCCGGCAACCAGTCCGGCAGACCATCTGACGACACAGTCAGGACTGTGCCATAGACGCCGAACGCATCGGAAGCCGATTCGACATTCGCCCCTGTCCGGTGCTGTGCACCGCAAAAGGGAATGACAGTTACACATCGTCACCGAACCTGTCGAATGCGTAACAGCCGAGGCGTTACCGTGCTTGGCTGAGCCCAGGACCTGGGGAGTTCCGGACTGGGGGTACGCGATGTATGAGGGAACCGCGCCGGCGTCTGTGACACAGCCGGACCAGCTGCCACCCATGACAGCTGAGGCAGCGCGACGGCTGGCGGCGGAGCTGGCGCCGCACCTGGTGGCAATGCGGGCGGTGACGGCCGGCACACGATACGCAACGGGCACCAGCACCGGTCCGGTGGCGGCAGACTCGGCCACGGGCACTGCCGCAGGAGTGCAGCTGCCGCTGGCTTCTGCGGCCACCACGATCTTCATCGCGGGGATGCTCGAGCGAATCTCCGCGTAGTTCGTTGGCCCGCTGGCGCATCAGAGAGGTCTGGCGGGCAGGCGCATACGGCCCTGCGGCGAGCTCAAGGTAGCGGGGAGTGGAAGTACCAGTGGTGCCCCTCCAGATCACGGGCACCGTATTCACGAACGCCGTATCGCTGGTCGGCGGGCTCCTCGATGATGTCAGCGCCAGCTTGCACGCTGCGCGCGTAGTGCGCGTCGACGTCGTCGACAGTGACGATCGTCATGCTGCTGACACCTCCCAGGGCGCGTGGCGACTTGTACTCGCCGGTGACGCGGTGCAGCCAGATCACGTGATCGCCAGCATGTACCTCGGCGTGGATGGCATTGCCTTTCTCCTCTCGTACCACCGGGCCTGGGGTCAGGCCGAAGACCCGCACGATGTAGTCGTGCGCGGCGGCCACGTCTTCATAAACAAGCGAGCCTGCGGTGCTCGTGATGGATTCGTCGAGCATGGTCATCTCCTCCAGCGTGGCGAACAGCTGGTCTGGCGACGGGTTGCCATCGTCAGCGGCCAGCCCGGCTGACATGCCGGCCAGGCGGTTGCACAGCCGGGCAGCTATCGCGGCGCGCTGCCTGGTGTGCTCCAGGTGCCGCTCGATCGCGCCGGGCAGCTGCCACTGCGGGTCCTCGAGCACGCCGGCGATCTGGTCCAGCGGGAAGCCGAGCCGCCGTAGCAAGGTGAGCCGGTACAGCCTGGCTACATCCTCACTGGTGTAAAGCCGGTGCCCGGCCGTGGTGCGGCGGGAAGGGGTCAGCAGGCCGATGTGATCGTAGTGGTGCAGTGCCCGGACGGTAAGGCCCGTGGCCTGGGCTAGGGCCCCTACCTTCCACGCCTGCCCGGCAGGTTCGGCCGTGTTCATGCCGCCACGCTAGATCCTGACGCTGCGTCAGGAGCAAGCCCCAGCAATGCGCCGCCGCCGGGACTAAACCATCCCCGCAGCTCAGCAGGCCGAGCCGCCCGCCTAGGTGATCATTTATCTACAAATCTCGCTAGATGCTCTTTAGCGGAGACTTGTATTAAGGCTGAGAAAAGGTTCTTATCAAGGTGGACTGGCCGCCGCTGACCCTCCGAGCGACGCGGCCGGGATGCGCGTGGTCAGGTCCGCGCTACTCAGTTACGGGCCTAGGGCCTGGCAGGAGGCTTGGCAGATGGATCAACGGAAAGCCGCGGCGGACACTCTCTGGCATGCCGTGCGGCGGCTGAGATCGTTAACTCAGAGATCGTTAAAGCTGCGCTCGGTGCTAAGCGCGGTGGTTCTGGTCGCCGGGAGCTTAGCCGCCGTCGTGGCGACGACGCTTGCCGTCGCGCCAGCTGCGTATGCCGGCACGGTGCCGCCGCCCCCTTCGGGCTGGTCGACGGTGTTCAGCGACAACTTTGCGGGAACTGCCGGGTCGCCGCCGTCGGATGCGAACTGGTTCTACGACATCGGCACCGGCTACGGGACCGGCGAGATCGAGAACACCACCAACTCGACCAGCAACGTCTACCTGGACGGCAACGGCGACCTGGTCTTGAAGGCGATCGACAACGGCGGAACCTGGACTTCAGGCAGGATCGAGAGCACTCGCGATGACTTCGAGGCCCCGCCGGGCGGGGAATTGGAGATGACCGCGTCGATCGAGCAGCCGAACCCCGCCAACGGCCTCGGCTACTGGCCTGCGTTCTGGGCTCTCGGGTCGCCTGGGCGGGCGGGCGGCACCTGGCCCACCGAGGGCGAGCTCGACATGATGGAGGACGTCAACGGCCTGAACGAGGCCTCCCAGACCCTCCACGACAGCGCAGGCAGCAGTGGTCACGCGCTTATCGCGTGCCCCGCAACGGGCTGCCAGACGGGCTACAACACCTACTCGGTGATCATCAACCGGGTCAACACGAGTGCCGAATATCTGGAGTTCCTGATGGACGGCACCGTCGAGAGCACCATCACCGAGGCCTCGGTCGGCACGACCGCCTGGCAGGACGCCATCGACCACGGCTTCTACATCATTTTCGACCTGGCCATGGGTGGCAACTACCCGGACGGGATATCCGGCGAGACGACCCCGACGTCCGCGACGTCGTCAGGCGCGTCGATGAGCGTGCAGTACGTGGCGGTGTACGAGGAGGGCGGCAACTCTACCCCGACCGCGACGGCCACTGCGACAGGCCAGGTCACCGGCGACGGCGGGCTGTGCCTCGGCAATAAGAACGCGCTCAACACCGAAGGCAACCCGATCATCGCGGCCAGCTGCGACGGCGACGCCGGGCAGCAGTGGTCGCCGTACTCTGACGGCACACTGCGCACGGAGGGCGGATGCCTGGACGTGGTGTCCGCAGGGACAACCACCGGCACCGACGTCGACTGGTATGCCTGCAACGGCACCGCCGCCCAGGACTGGACCCACGAGTCCGACGGGGAGCTGGTCAATCCGAACTCGGGGCTGTGCCTCACTGACCCTGGAGGTAATCCGAGCCCACAGCTCGAAATCGAGACTTGTACCGACTCGGCGGAGCAGGTATGGACCTTGCCGAACGGCGCAACGGCCAACACCGTCACGGTCACCAATCCTGGCAGCCAGGGCTCTACGGTCGGCACGGCGGCCAGCCTGCAGGTAAGCGCCAAGGACTCGGCGTCCGGTCAGACGCTCTCCTACAGCGCCAGCGGCCTGCCGTCCGGGCTGTCAATCAACTCCTCCACCGGGCTGATCTCCGGGACCCCGACGACAGCGGGCACATCGACGGTCACGGTGACCGCCACGGATACCACCGGAGCGAGTGGCTCAGCCTCGTTCAGCTGGACGGTGAACACCGCTACGGCGGGTTCGACATTGACGATCACCGCGTCGACCTATACGGCGGCCAGCAGCGGCGTTATGACGCAGGCGACTTCGGATACCGGCGGCGGCGACAACGTTGGCTGGATCGGTAACGGAAGCTGGCTGGAGTACACCGGCGTCAACTTCGGCAGCGGGTACCCGCAGATCGAGGCGCGCATCGCCTCGGCGATATCGGGCACAGATATCGGCACGATCAACTTCAGTGTCGGCTCGCAAACCGCGACGCCGTTCGCGACCATCGATGTGAGCGGCACCGGCGGCTGGCAGACCTGGGTGACGAGTAACCCGGTGGCTAATTCGCCGGTTCCGACCGGGACGCAGACGCTCTACGTCACCTTCACGACCACCACCGGAGAGAATTTCGTCAACGTCAACTGGTTCGAGCTCGGCAACCTGAGCAGCAACTCGAGCGCGGTGAATGTCACCGCGTCGACCTATGCCGCGGCCAGCAGCGGCGTTATGACGCAGGCCACCTCGGATACCGGCGGCGGCGACAACGTCGGCTGGATAGGCAACGGAAGCTGGCTGGAGTACACCGGCGTCAACTTCGGCAGTGCCCTGACCGGCAATGTGGAGGTGCGGTTGGCCTCGGCCGTGTCGGGAACCGACATCGGCACGATCCAGTTCAGACTCGGGTCGGAGACCGCCACGCCGTTCGCGACGGTCGATGTCAGCGGCACCGGAGGCTGGCAGACCTGGGTGACCAGCGCGCCGGTCGCAGCCTCGCCGATACCCAGCGGATCCCAAACCCTCTACGTCACCTTCACGACCACGACAGGAGAGAACTTCGTTAACGTGAACTGGTTCCAGTTCAGCTGACGATGCCGGTGTCCTGGCGCCGCCTGGTACGGGCGCCAGGACACCGGCCTTCGGGTCCGCCGTCGCTGCCATGATCGTCGCCCGGAGCGGGTCGCCGAGGTTCGCATCTGGGCCCGCCATGCAGCGCTATGAGCGGCTACGAGCGCTTCTTGCGCACGAAGTCTGTGAGCCGCGGCAGCGGCCAGGCGGTGATGAGGTCGTCGGCGGTGAGCCAGCCGCGCTGCGCAGTCGCGACGCCGTACTGCAGGTAGCTGAGGTCGCGTACGGAGTGGGCGTCAGTGTCGACCGCGAACTTCACGCCCGCGTCACGCGCCGCCTTGATGTGCGCGGAGGGCAGGTCGAGACGGGCCGGGTGCGAGTTGACCTCCAGCGCCGTGCCCGTCCGTGCGCAGGCGCGGAAGAGCTCGGGCAGGTCCACGTCGACCGGCGGCCGACGGCCGATCTTGCGGGTCAGAGGATGGCCGATGACGTTGACGTACGGATTCTCGCAGGCCGCGATGAACCGCCGTGTCATCTCCTTACGCGGCAGATCGAAATGCGAGTGCACGGATGCGACACAGATGTCGAAGCCAGCCAGGAAATCGGCTGGCCAGTCGACGCTGCCGTCCGGCGCGATGTTCAGCTCGGTGCCGTGCAGCAGCACCATGCCCCGGCCAGCGCTGGTTCCGGGGCCGTCGGCCGAGGCTGCCCCGCTCCCGGCCAGCCGGGCGCCGAGTGCACGGACTTGATCGCGCTGGGCAAGCATCTTCTCGTCAGTCATCCGCTGCATGACGAGGTTCGGCGCGTGGTCGGTGATGGCGTAGTACTCGTAGCCGCGGGCTTGCGCCGACGAGACCATTTCTTCGAGGCTCGCGATGCCGTCGGTCAGGTTGGTGTGGGTATGCAGGTCACCCCTGATGTCCGACTCGCCGACCAGATGCGGCAGCTCGCCGCGAGCGGCCGCGGCGACCTCGCCGGTATCCTCGCGCAGCACCGGCGGGATCCACGCCAGGCCAAGCCGCTCATAGACCTCTTCTTCGGTGCGAGAAACGATCAGATCGCCGGATTCCGCGTCGAACAGTCCGTACTCGGACAGCTTGAGCTTCCTGTGTACCGCCAGCTCCCGGATCCGCACGTTGTGGTGTTGCGAGCCGGTGAAGTACTGCAACGCCGCGCCCCAGCAGTCCAGCGGCACTACCCGCAGGTCGACCTGCAGTCCGGTGCGTGTCCTGACGGAGGTCTTGGTCGGACCGGAGGCGATTACTTCGGCCGACTCCGGCATCGCCGTGAGCGCTGACATGAGTGGCGCCGAGTCGACTGCGGCGGCCAGTACGTCGACATCACCGACGGACTCTGCGGCCCGGCGTAGTGACCCAGCCGCTCCGATCCGCAGGCAGCCGGGCGCGGCACCGACCGCGTCGATGACGGCCGCCGCGGTTTCGGCGGCGACGTTCAGCAAGACCCGGTTGCCCGCGCTCTCCAGCAGGTCGATGCCACGCAGCAGCTTGTCCGCACTCTTGGGCCCGAAGCCCTTCAGGTCATTGAGCCTGCCTTCGGTGATCGCTGCCTTCAGCTGCTCCGGCGTGCTGACCTGGAGCTCGCGGTAAAGCTGCAGCGCCCGTCGCGGGCCGAGCGCCGGGATCTGAGTCAGCTGCCGGACGCCGTCCGGGATATCGGCTCGCAGCTCCTCAAGCTCGGCGAAGCTGCCGGTAGCGACGATCTCGCTGACTTTGCCCGCGATGGACTTGCCCACGCCAGGTATCCGCAGCAAGTCTGCGGTGGACAGCTCCGAGACGTCCTGAGAGTGTCCGCCGATCGCGCGGGCGGCCTTGCCGTACACGCGGGCTCGGAACGGATCGCCACCGGTCATGACCGTCAGCTCCGCGTATTCGTCCAGGAGCGCCGCAGTGGTGTCGTTGGCCTCAGGCATGGCAGCATTGTGCCCGCTGACGGAGGGTGGACGAGTTTATAGTCGGCCGCATGAATGCACCGTTTCTGCGGCCTGCGCTGATTGGCGCGGGAGTAGCCGTGCTTGTGGCAGGCGCGGGCGCCGTCCCCGCTGCGCAGGCCGCACGTTCGCCGGGCTGGCGTACCGTCAAGATCCTCAGGCACTGCGGAAACGACAGCATGTCGGGTGTCACCGCGACCGGCCCGCGCGACGCCTGGGCGCTGGGCGTGCCAACTGAGAGCGGAGCTGGCTGCGGTGCGGACGTAGAGCACTGGAGTGGTACGAACTGGGGCCGGGTGCCGGTCCCGCGCCGGATGATCGCTGGCCGGGACGCCTCGGTGACGGTGCCTTTGCCCGTCGCCGCGAGCTCGGCCACAGATGCGTGGATTTTCCCGAACGTGCTGAGCAGCCTGCCGTTGTCGCCATACGACTACGCGCTGCGCTGGAACGGGACGGCGTGGCGCAAGTCGGCGTTCCCGGCCCACCTGAGCGTTCTGCTCGCGGCGGCATTCGGCCCGGCGGATGTGTGGGCCTTCGGCGGGATAGATCACGCCGATGGCAGCGTCGTGCCCTATGCGGCCCGGTACGACGGTCATTCCTGGCGCAAGGCCGTGGTACCGGTAGCGCCGCTGGGCATCAGCGCGCGGTCCGCTCACGACATGTGGACCGTAGGCCCGACGCCGGCGACCGCCAGCAAGCCGCTGGCTAAGCAGGTCATCCTTGCCGCGCACTGGACCGGGCGGCGCTGGCGCACGATGACCGTGCCGGCGATCAGTGCACCCGCGGGCACCGGCTCGCTGTCCAGGGGCCTGGTGGCCACGGTCGGTCCGGCCGACATCTGGTGGGCCTACCAGGTAGCGGGCCCGGAGCCCGCGCCTGCCGGCCTGCTGCACTGGTACCGAGGGCACTGGCACACCATTAAGCTGCCGGCTGCGATCGGAGGCCTAGACGCCATGGCGCAGGACGGCCACGGCGGGGTGTGGCTGCTGGCTCAGGCTGGGACGGCGTTCTACAACCTGGCCCAGTACCTGTACCACTACAGCAACGGCCAGTGGACCCGGCAGCCGGTACCGTCACCCCGCTGGTACACCGACATGCTGTCCGGAATGGCCTGGGTACCCGGGACCACCTCGGTGTGGGCCGTCGGCGAAGCCGACCTCAACAACGGGAACGGGTCCGTTGGCGTAATCACCAGATACCTCCGCTGAGGCGGAATCCGCTCATTCGTGACTAGTGGTCGCGTCGGCGTCCCGGCAGGTGGCGGCGCTGCCAGGGATGCGACCGTCGGCGCGGGATGACACCATGTGCCTGATACAACGTAGCCAGAACAGCTGGCGGCCAGGCGGCTAGCCAGGGCGGGCCGGAGCGCGCCGGGAGGGCAGTGCACTAGTGAGCCAGCAACTGGAGAGCTACCAGGACGAGATCTACCTCACCGGCATGACGGGCACGGTGCCCGACTTCCCGACGGACCTGACGCGGCTGGAGGGGGCGGCCCGCGCGGCTATGACTCCGCAGGCCTACGACTATGTGGCCGGCTCGGCAGGCGGCGAGGACACCGCCAGTGAGAACCTCGCTGCCTTCCGCCGCTGGCGGATCGTACCGCGGATGCTGACAGATGTGAGCACGCCGTCGTATGCCTCGACCGTGCTCGGCACCGAGCTGACGGTCCCGTTCATGCTGGCACCGGTCGGCGTGCTGGCCATCGCGCACAAGGAAGCGGAACTCGCAGTGGCCAGGGCGGCCGCCGCGCAGCGGGTGCCGATGATTCTCAGCACGGCAGCGTCGACGGCGATGGAGGAGGTCGCTGCGGCCAACGGCGATGGGCAGCGCTGGTACCAGCTGTACTGGCCGAAGGACCGGACGGTGGCGGCGAGCATGCTCGGCAGGGCCCAGGCAGCCGGCTACAGCGTCCTCGTCGTCACGCTTGACACCCGGATGCTCGCCTGGCGGCCACGTGATCTCGCCAACGGCTACCTGCCTTTCCTGCGCGCCATCGGCATTCAGAACTACACCTCCGACCCGGCATTCCAGGCCAGCCTGGCCGGGGCAGACAGCGACGACGCTGCGGTCCTGCGGTGGACGCAGATTTTCGGGGATACGTCCCTGACCTGGGACGACCTGCCGTTCCTCCGGCAGCACTGGAACGGCCCGATCGTAGGAAAGGGCATCCTGTCCGCCTCCGACGCGCTCCGCGCCGCCGCGGCTGGGCTGGACGGCATCATCGTCTCCAACCACGGCGGCCGGCAGCTCGACGGCGAGATCGGCGCACTGGACGCGCTGCCTGCTGTGGCCGAAGCGGTCGGCGGTCGGCTGAGCGTGCTGTTCGACAGCGGCATCCGCAGCGGTGCGGACATCCTCAAGGCGCTGGCACTTGGCGCGCAGGCCGTGCTGGTCGGCCGACCGTACGTCTACGGCCTGGCACTCGGCGGCGAGGCTGGCGTCCGGCACGTGCTGCGCGCGCTGCGCCAGGACTTCGAACTGACAATGCGGCTGGCTGGCCTGGCCGGGCTCAGCGACCTCAGCCCCGACTGCCTGCTGCGTCGGCCAGGAGCCGGCCAGGCAGGAGCCGGACAGCCGTAGCCAGCGCCGTCACGAGCCGACTAACCGCGTCAGCCATGGAACTGCAGCAGATCGGACTGCGGCACCCGGCCGTCGAGCTGGTCAGGGATGTCCGCGGCAACCGTACCGGCATCCCGCGGCGCAGCTTCGTCGCTGAGGGCCTGTACGAGATCAACATGGTGCTCACCACCGGCACGCCGGTTGAGGTGTTTCTCTGGTGCCCGGAAGCCGCGTACTCGGACGAGTCAGCCAAGCGCGCTGGCGAGCTGTCAGCGCTCGCCCGCCGCTCGTACCAGATATCGGCTAAGACACTCGACCGGCTGGCCGAGCGGCCGAACCCGGACGGCCTGATTTGCGTGGCGCTACTGCCCGACTGGCAGCCTGATGACCTTGCGCTGGGCACCGACGCGCTGGTGCTCGTTGCCGACGCGATGGAGATACCCGGCAACCTTGGCACACTGATCCGGACGCTGGACGCCTGCGGAGCCGACTGCCTGGTGCTGACGAGCAAGCGCACCCGATTGACTCACCCCAAGGTGCTGCGCAGCAGCCAGGGCATGAGCATGAAGGTGCCGTCGCTGGAGTTCGCCGAGATCAGTGACGCGATCGGCTGGCTGGCGCGCAACAACGTCACCGTGTACCTGGCCGATACCGACCAGAGCATCAATTACCGTCAAGCGGACTACCGGGGCCGGACCGCCATAGTCGTCGGCAGCGAGCGGTATGGCATTTCCCCGCCCTGGTACGAGCACGGGTACCAGCGCGTCGGCGTCCCCATGCTTGGTTCTGCCGACTCGCTGAATGTTTCGGTATCTGCGTCCGTGCTGCTGTATGAGGCACGAGCTCGCAAGAACAGCTGGTGACTGCAGGCGGCGAGCCTAGGCCGAGCGCGTTCCCGTTGTTGCGGGCCTATTGGTTAGATCTCGGCCACGTTGACGACGATGGCTTCCTGAGTAGACCTGGCCACAACGATGACCGCAGCGGTGTCCGGAGACAGGTTTTCCTCGCGGTGCGGGATGTGCGGCGGCACCCAGATGTAGTCGCCCGGTGCCGTCTGCAGCCGGATGAGCTCGCCAGTTGCCGGGTCCCGGCAGACGAAGGCGGGCGTGCCCGCCACGACGTAGAGTCCCGTCTCGGACGCCCCGTGATGGTGGTTGCCCGAGTTCGTGCCGGGCGGCATCTCAGTCCGCCCCATCCATAGGGAACGGGCACCTGTCAGGTCGCCGGAAATCGCCGCCGACCTGACCATGCCGCTGGTCTGCGCGGTTGCGGCGGACAGTTCGCCGGAGCGGATCAGCATCAGGTGGGGTGCGGCTGGCTGCGCTGCGCCAGCCTCGCCGGCGTTCATTCCTCGTCGAGCGTCAGGGAAACCGAGTTGATGCACCAGCGCTGGTCGGTCGGTACGTCGTAGCCCTCGCCCTCGAACACGTGGCCGAGATGGCTGTTGCAGGCCGCGCACCTGACCTCCGTGCGGACTCGCCCGAGGGAGCGGTCTTCGAGCAAGATCACGGCGTCGCCTTCGGATGGCTGGTAGAAGCTAGGCCAGCCGCAGCCCGAGTGGAACTTCGCGTTGGACCTGAACAGCTCAGCACCGCAGGCGCGACACCGGTAGACGCCTTTCGTCTCGGTATCGGTGTACTCGCCGGTAAACGGCGCCTCGGTGCCCGCTTCGCGCAGTACGTGGTACTCCTCGGGGGACAGCTTGTCCCGCCATTCCTGATCTGACAGCTCTACCTTGCTCATGCTGGTGAGACTACCTGGCGGGGCGCCCGCAGTCGCGAGCTGGCTGCGTCGGCGGCTGGCTGAAGCTAAGTGCGGTGCTTGGCGGCCGCTAGTCGGCGGGCCCTAGCTCCACGCAGAACACGTTGCCCTCTGGGTCCAGCATGACCGTATTGCCATCGAATCGCTCGGCGACGGTGGCCCCGGCTGCCTGGAGTCGCTCGACCTCGCTGATCATGGTGTGAGGCGCGCGCAGGTCGAAGTGCATTCGGTTCTTCGCAGTCTGGGGCTCCGGCACCCGGACGAACCACATGTTCGGGCCGCCCCACCCGGGTGCCTCGACGTAGGCCCGGTCGGCGGTAGCGTCCTCGTCCACGTCGGTGCCGAGCGCGAGAGCCCAGAACCGGGCTAGTGCCAGGGCGTCCACGCTGTCGAATGTCACGGACTTGATGACTGATGCCATGGCTCCGGACGATACGGCGTCTGGCTGGCGGGCTCCACTGGATTCCGCTGGAGCCAAACCCGACCATGCCAAGCAGCCTCGTCAACTCCAAGCACCGGAGACGTTAGCCAAGCAGGCTGCCGGCTTCGGCCGAGTAATCCGGTGCGCGCAGCGCCCGTTGGCGCTCGGTGCGTATTTTTCCCGCGCTTAGCGCATCCGTGGTCTGACTGGTGGCTGGCCGTCATCCTTGCTGGGCGCGTTGCCGCCAGTTAGCGGATAGGAGGGGAGGGGCGGGGCTTACTGCACCACGACGTCGTGGACCGGCTCCGCCCCATCCGTTGCCCGCAGCTCGATCGCCGTCACGCGGCCAGCCGATCTGACGTCATCGCCCGCCGCCGCGAGCGCATCGACCCGCGGTTGCCCCGCCGTCAGGATAAGCAACGGCACGGGGTTCTTCATCGGCAACTGGGCCTGTGACTTGGCCTTCCTGATCGCAGCTATGGCCGCGGCGGCGGCCGTGAGCACGGCGTCGTCGCCGGGACCCGCGAGCTCGCGCAGCGACGCAGCGTCGGGCCACGCGGTCCGGTGCACCGAGCCGTCCTGCCACCAGGACCAGACTTCCTCGGCAACGAATGGCACGAACGGCGCGAGCAGGCGCAGCACATGCGACAGCGCCAGCCGGAGCGTCGCGACAGCGGACGAGGCGGCCGTCGCTCCGTGCTCGCCGTAAGCACGCGCCTTCACGAGTTCCAGGTAATCGTCGCAGAAGAACCAGAAGAACCGCTCGGCGTGTTCGAGCGCGGTCGCGTGATCGTAGCTTTCCAGCGCGTTGGTGCACTGGTCTACCACCGTGGCGAGCCGGCGCAGCAAAGCGCGGTCGATCGGCTCGGTGATTTCACTGGCACCGTGCTCGGCGGCCTTGTGCTCACCGTTGGTGTGTTCGCCGCCCCTGTGTTCGGCTGCACTGTGTTCGGCTGCCCTGTGTTCGGCTGCCCTGTGTTCGGCTGCACTGTGCTGGCCGGCTGCCGACTCGAAGCTCAGCACGAACTTGCCGGCGTTGAGGATCTTGATAGCCAGCCGGCGGCCGACCTTGATCTGGGCGAGTTCGAAAGCCGTGTCCACGCCGAGCCGCGCACTGGTTGCCCAGTACCGGAGCGCGTCGGATCCGTGTTCGCGCAGCAAATCCATCGGAGTCACTGCATTGCCCTTGGACTTGGACATCTTCTTCCGGTCCGGGTCCAGGATCCAGCCAGAGATTGCCACGTGCCGCCACGGCAGGACGCCGAACTCCGCGTCCGAACGCAACACCGTGTAGAACAGCCAGGTCCGGATGATCTCGTGTGCCTGCGGCCGCAGGTCCATCGGGAACACCCGGCTCATCAGGTCCTCGTCCTGCGGCCAGCCGCCGGCGATCTGCGGTGTCAGCGAGGACGTTGCCCAGGTGTCCATCACATCCGGATCGGCGGCGAACCCGCCGGGCTGGCCGCGCTGTTGCGCCTGGTAGCCCTTGGGCGTGTCCGCGGCCGGGTCGACCGGCAGGTCAGCCTCGGCCGGCACTATCGGGTTGTCGTACTGCACCAGGCCGGCCGCGCTGACCGGGTACCAGAGAGGAATCGGGACCCCGTTGTAGCGCTGGCGGCTGATTAGCCAGTCGCCGGTCAGGCCTTCCACCCAGTGCTCGTATCTGGTCCGCATGTGGTCCGGGTGCCACTGCAGTTCGCGCCCACGAGCGAGCAGGATGTTGGCCAGGTCCGCGGTCCTGCTGCCGTTCCGCAGGTACCACTGCCGGGTGGTGATGATCTCCAACGGCGCCTGGCCGTTCTCGTAATACTTCACCGCGTGCCGGACCGGCTCGGGCTCGCCGCGGACTGCGTCAGCCGTGTACAGCAGGTCGGTGATCGCCTGGCGGGCGGCCTTAGCCGTCCTGCCGGCCATCTGCGCGTAGGCAGCCCGCCCGCGCTCGGTGGTGAGCCCGGGCGGCGGCTCGGGCAGCAGCCGTCCGTCCTTGCCGAGCACTGGCCGCGTTTCGAGCTGGAGGTCCCGCCACCAGGCCACGTCGGTCATGTCGCCGAATGTGCACACCATGACGAGGCCAGTGCCCTTAGCCGGATCGGCGAGCCGGTGGGCGAGTATGGGCACCGTCACGCCGAACACTGGCGTCGTCGCGGTCGAGCCGAACAGCTTCGCGTACCGCTCGTCGCTGGGGTGGGCGACAAGCGCGACGCATGCGGGCAGCAGTTCCGGCCTGGTCGTCGCCACCACGACTTCGGCGGGGCTGGCAGGTGACTGGCCGGAAGGAGCCCGTTCCCTGTCATGGGGGGCGCCGACGGCGTCGGCCGGGAGTGCGAACGCCAGCCGGATGAACGTGCCCGGCGTCTCCCGGTCC
>Ga0335075_10000999_pt1 | contig 47661 bp, 41 predicted proteins | sample Lox_Sample_24_FD_206723 | JGI IMG/M metagenome (GOLD analysis project Ga0335075, IMG submission 206723) | Soil microbial communities from Loxahatchee National Wildlife Refuge, Florida, United States - Lox_Sample_2.4 | ecosystem: Environmental > Terrestrial > Soil > Wetlands | place: USA... | reverse complement strand
GCAGCCCAGGGCCGCGCCTTCGCAGGGAAAATTTCCCCTCTTTCTTTCAGAATACCAAATCACAGGAAATCACCTGCATCCACTAAGTCTAATACCATGTATGAGTTACAAAATTCAGCCCTTGACAGCATTCACGGCTGCACCGCGACAACGGGCAGGTCAATGTAGCTGTCGTGTCCCGGCTCGTGGTAGATGCGCTGGGTCGCCTTCTGGTAGTCGGCGGCCTTGGCGAAGAAGATGTTGGACACGAACGTCTGCGGGTTGCGGTCGTAGAGCGGGAACCAGCTGGACTGGACCTGGACCATGATGCGGTGTCCGGGCAGGAAGACGTGGTTGGCGTTGGGCAGCGCGAACTGGTAGAGCAGCGGCACGTTGGGCGTGATCGGCTCCGCCTTGGCGAGGCTCTCGCGGTAGCGTCCGCGGAAGATGTCCATGGAGACGGCGAGCTGGTAGCCGCCTAACTCGGGGTCTCCGGCGACCTCGGGCGGGTAGACGTCGATAAGCTTGACCACCCAGTCGCTGTCGGTGCCGGAGGTGGATGCGATGAGGTGGACGATGGGCTCACCGCTGATCTTGAGCGGCTGGGTGAGCACGGCGGAGGTGAAGGTGGCGACGTCGGTGCGTCCGGAGAACTCGCGCTGGTCATCCACCAGCCACCGTACCCACGACAGGTTGGGCGTATAGCCGATCGGCTGGCTCGGACGCAGGCGGAACGGCACAGGATGCGCCGGGTCCGAGACGTATTGGTCGAAGCCGCCGTCGGGCGTCGCAGGCGCAGCCGGTGCGGCAAAGCCAAGCTCGTTGCTCGCCTCCAGATACAGCGGCGTGGACTTCGGCGCGCAGCCGTCTTTACAGCCCGAGGGCCAGGTGTCGAGCTGCTCCCAGTGGTCGGTTCCGGTAACGAAGGCGTGGACGGGCGCGAGGGTGAGCGGCGGCGGATCGTCTTTGAGGTAGTGGGCGAGGAAGGGCGCGAGGAGATGCTCGCGGAAGTAGAGTCCGGTGTCGCTGTGGAAGGGAATGGCGCCGAGGGATGAGGCGTCCTCGATCTCCTGCCCGTGATGCCAGGGGCCGAGGACGAGATAGAGATCGTGGTTGGTGTTCTTCGGCTCAAGCGCCTTGTAGACGGCCATGGCTCCGTAGATGTCTTCCTGGTCCCAGAGGCTGGCGACGAGCATGGTGGGAACGGTGAAGGGCTGGTCGGCGAGGACGCGGTCGACGGCCTGGTCGCTCCAGAAGCTGTCGTACGCGGGATGCTCGGTGATCTTGCGCCAGAAGCCGATCTGGTCCATGCCGCGCTCTTCGCCCAGGTGCCCGGCCGAGACGGCGTCCATGTAGGTGTCGTAGTCATCGAAGTTGGAGCTGAGCCAGAGGGCGCTGTTGTCGCGGGTAGCGGTCTGCTCGTAGATGTAGGGCATGTTCTGCTCGCGGAAAGCTCCGTTGTGGAACCAGTCGTCACCCCGCCATCCATCGACCATGGGGTTCATCGGCACCACGCACTTGAGCGCCGGGTGCGGATGGATCATCGGCATCAGCGCAAGATAGCCGTCATACGAGATACCGATCACGCATACCTTGCCGTTGGTCTGGGGGATGTTCTTCACCAGCCAGTCGATCGTGTCGTACGTGTCGGTCGACTCATCCACCGGAGTCGGGTTCAGCGGCCCGTGAATGGGGCGGTTCATGATGTAGTCGCCCTCGCTGCCGTACTTGCCGCGAATGTCTTGGATGACGCGGATATATCCGCCCTCGATGATCGGCTCGACAGCGTTGTCGTATCCCCATAGCGCCGTGCCCAGATGCATGCTGGGCGAATTCTCGCTCAGAGCGTTCGCGTTGTAGGGAGTGCGGGTGAGGACGATACCAGCATGCGACGCGCCCTTGGGGATGAGGATGACGGTATGCAGCCGGACACCGTCGCGCATGGGGATCATGACCTCCTCGCGGGCATAGTCCATGCCGGTGGTGGTGGGCTGGAAGTGCGCGGGGGTTTCGCTGGGGTAGTCGGGGTATTTCGGGGTGGTTTGGTCTGTCGACTGGGCGACCGCAGCTGCCGCGGTGAGGGCCAGTGCGAGCACGGTTGCGGAGAGTGCCGAGTATCGACGGGCAGGTTTTGCCATGAATGGAAGCCTTCGTTTGAGGATGTAAGTGTCGATTCATGGTAGCGCGGGAGATAGCCGACCGGGCATGTGTTTTGTTTCACCCTCCTCCGATGGCTCTCACACCCGCAGCTCTGTTGGTTACTGTGCTTGGCGGACGCCTTCGCAAAGGCGCTGATCGGCGGAGGCGGAGGCGTCTCCCGAGACGGCGTAGGCGACGGCGGCTCCGATGAGCGCGGGGATGATGAAGGCATGTCCTCCGGTGGCCTCAGCGACAAAGACGGCGGCTGCGAGCGGGGTTTTGTATCCGGCGGAGATGAAGGAGGCCATGCCGACGGCGGCGTAGAGTTCAATGGAGCCAGAGTGCACGACCGACTGGGCGAAGGCGACGCCGAGAGAGCCTCCGGTGAGAAACAGCGGGACAAACATGGCGCTGACGCCGCCGGCTCCGAGCGTGAAAGCGGTTGCTGCGAGCTTGAACCCGCTGAAGGCGAGCAACTGTGTCGAACTGTGGCTGTGATTCAGGATAAGGCCGACGGCTTCGTAGTTAGGACCGATGGGGATGAGCTGGCCGGGGTAAAGGCTCAGGAAGAAAAAGCCGCAGAGCCCTGTGAGCAGCCCGCCTGTGGCGAGTTTGGCCCAATGCGGAGCTGACCATTGAATGACCCATCGGCGAAGACGGCGGAAGGTGATGACAAATGCCATCGCAATAAGGCCGATCAATAAACCGAGAAGAGCGCACCAGAGCAGATCCCGCATGGTGTAAGAGGGTGAACTGCCGAAGTCGAAGAGAGGCGCGCCGCCGAGGAATGCTCCAAGAGTCAGGTAGGCGACGACGGAGGCGATGAGGGAAGGCACGAGAGCTTCATGCGCGAGATCGTCCTTATAAGGCATTTCGAGCGCGAAGACGATGCCGGTGAGCGGAGCGCGAAAGACGGCGGACATGCCGGCCGCGGCTCCACAGATGAGCATAATGCGGCGGTCCCGAGTGTTCAGCCGGAAATACTTGATGTGGTAAAGACGGGTCCAGAGCCAGGAGCCGAGCGCGGCTCCGCCATAGATGCCCGGACCTTCGAGCGCGGCGCTGCCGCCGAAGCCAACGGTTGTGACGGCGGCAAGCAGTTTGGCGGGGAACGAGCGCATCTCGATTTGCCCCTGATGCTCGTGGTAGGAGCGGATGATCTCCTCGGTTGAGTGTTCGTCGGGGTCGGGGGTGAAATATTGCATGATGAGGCCGGTAAGAGCGCAGCCGGTCACGAGTCCCGGAACGATGGCCCAGTGCTGGCGCAGATAGTAGCGCAGGAAGGCAGGCCACATCTCGCGCAGGATCACCACGGCTACGACGGTAATGGCGAGGCCAGCGGCGGCTCCGATGAGCGGCGCAATCAAGAGCCATTTGCGGAGATCGCGGGAGTAGGTGGCCCGCATGTCTTCATGGATAAGAGGGAAATACCGGTAGAGCAGGCGGCTGCGCCGCAATTTCCCGGATGGCGATGAACGCGGGATAGACGGCTGCGACTGGATTGCTTCGACCGGGGGCTGCATTTCAGTTTTTGCGCGGAGGGTTTTTGGATGGCGCCGTGATGGCATTGAGCGATCGGATAAGAGCCGGCGCCAGCTCGTTCAGCTCGCGCGCATGATCTTTGGAGAGCGCTTGCAGAATTCGATTCCCGACGGGGGTAAGGCGCAGGACGACGAGACGTGCGTCGCCGGGGTCGCTTTTGCGAGCGACGAGGCCGGTGTGCTCGCAGCGATCGATGAGTTCCACAACACTGTGATGGCGAAGCGCCAGCCGTTCGGCGAGATAGCCGACGGTGGGCAACGCGGCGCGGGGAGCACCGGCGATCTGCAGCATGAGTTGATGCTGCTGTGTGGTCAGACCGGCGCGGGCGGCCGCTTTCTCGCTGAAGTGGAGGAAGCGGCGCAGGATGTGGCGGAATTCGGCGAGCGATTCCCGATGGTTTACCTTATGCTCCCTCATCACACTCTTTTTTGCACGAGTCAGCATATATATATCGTAGCACGATATATATATAAATAAATAAAGAGAAATCGCTGATTCCGCAGCCGCTGTGGCGAGTTCACATGCCGTCGTAGCCGGGGCCTCCGCCGCCTTCGGGCGGGACCCAGTCGATGATCTGGTAGGGGTCCTGGATGTCGCAGGTTTTGCAGTGGACGCAATTGGCGAAGTTGATCTGGAGTTGCTTCTGTCCCGGTGCGGCGTTTGGACGATTGTCTTCGACCATTTCGTATACGGCGGCTGGGCAGAAGTACTGGCAGGGGTTTCCGAACTCTTTGGCGCATTGTGTGGCGCAGATATTGAGGTCGCGGACCACGAGGTGCGTGGGCTGATCGTCGTCATGGCGGGTTCCGGAGTGGTAGACGTCGGTGAGGCGGTCGAAGGTGAGCTTGCCGTCTCCCTTGGCGTTGTAGACGATGGGCTCGCGCTTGAGCGGGTTGATGGAGCCGGCGTACTTCATGCGGAGGTATCCGGCGTGGTTGGTGGAGTCGGGGCCGGGGTTGGCTCCGCGCATCAGGGTTTGCAGGCCGGCGCGCAGGATTCCGTCGTACAGTCCGTGCTCGAAGGCCTGATGGAAGTTGCGGACGGCGTAGAGCTCGTCCTTGATCCAGCTGCGATCGACAGACGCTTTGTATTCGCTGAGAGTGTCGGCGGAGCTGTCGCCGGAGAGCAAAGCGTCGAAGGCGGTTTCGGCGGCCAGCATGCCGCTTTTGATGGCGAGGTGGATGCCCTTGAGGCGCTGTGCGTTGAGGAAGCTGGCTGAGTCGCCGACGAGGAGCCAGCCGTTGCCGTAGATGCGGGGCATGGTGAGCCAGCCTCCATAGGGGAGGGTCTTGGCTCCGTAGCGAACCATCTTGCCTCCGTCGAGGAGGCGGCGCGCAAAGGGATGCAGCTTGAAGGACTGGAAGACGTGGTGCGGGTCGGTGCGCGGGTCTTCGTAGTCGAGACCGGTGACGTAGCCAATGGAGATTTCCGTGTCCGATATCCCATAGATCCAGGCCCCGCCGTACTCCTTGGTAGTGAGCGGATAGCCCATGGCATAGAGCACCTCGCCCTTGGCAACCCGGCCCGAAGGAATCTCCCATAGCTCTTTTACGCCAAGGCCGTAGGTCTGGGCGTGGTTGGGGTCTTCGAGATCGAGGGTGTTGATAAGCTGCTTGGCGCAGTTGCCGCGGGGGCCTTCGGCGAGGATGGTGATTTTGGCGTGGAGATCGTAGCCGGGCTCGAAGTTGGATTTGGGGTCGCCGTCTCTGCCGACTCCTTTATCGTCGGTGCGGACGCCGAGGACGCGGTTGCCCTCCATGAGCAGCTCGGAGCCTGCGAAGCCCGTGAAGACGGTGATGCCGGCGTCCTCGACCTTCTGGCCGAGCCACTTTGTGAATTTGTTGAGAGAGATGACGTAGTTTCCGTGGTCGCGCAGCGGCGGCGGGACGATGGGGAGCTTGCGGGCCTTCTTTTCGCTGAGGAACCAGACAGATTCTTTGGTGACTTCAGCGTCGAGGGGGGCTTCTGACTCGAAGCCGGGCAGGAGCTCGCGCATGGAGCGCGGGTCTAACAGTCCTCCGGAGAGGCAGTGCGCACCGATTTCGCGGGCCTTCTCAAGGACATAGATGTTTTCCTTAGTGAGCTGCGACTCGGGGTGGTGCTGGTTGTGATCGTCGATGAGCTGCGAGAGGCGCAGGGCACAGGCCATTCCAGAGGGGCCTCCGCCGATGATGACGACGTCGGCTTCCATTTGGGGGCGGGCGATGTTGGGGAGCGGATGGCGGAAGTGGATGGTCATGGCGACTTGCCATGATACAGGGACTGGCCCCTTCGGCGTCACTCAGGGCACGCCGTCCAGGCACTATGTTTCGCCTGGCCACTCCCGTTGGCTGTGAGGCGGCGGTGTTGGCGCGCGCGTCTCCGGGCGTAGGTTCCCGGAGACGGCACGGTTGGAGCGGCTGCTGCGCTTAGTGCTTGCCGCCGGTATGTCCGCGGCCATCGCGCGTTTCGTTGCCTTTGAAGTTTTCGACGTGGCCCGGGGGGTGACCGGGTTCAGGTTTTGCACCGCGCTCGGGCATGGGGCCGTGGTATCCGTGATGCGGATCGTAGTGGTTATTGACGTGGCCGTAGAAGTTGTGCGGGCCATGGAACCAGGGGCCGGCTCCAATGAAGACACCGTTCACAAACCAGGTGGGGCCGTAGTACCCGTAAGGAGCGCAGGGGTACGGAGGGTAATCGTAATAGCCGTATGGACACACTGGAGCGGGTCCGATGCTGACGCTGACCTGGGCCCGGGACTTGGGAGTGGGGAGGGTTAAGGCGATGGCCGCAATTGCCGCAATCGCCAGATATTTCAATTGATTCATACGTTCTCCTTGCATTGACTTTGTCGGCGCCGGGTGTGGATAACTCGGCATGACTTTGCTTGATACGCGATAGTTGGATGCAGCAATTTTGGGGTGCGAGAGAGAGGGGATGCGGTTTTTACCGCATAGAAACTGAAAGATTATGGGCGGCGCAGGCAACCCGTCGGATTTATTTCGTTGCAACCGGCTGCTCGTTAAGCCGGCGGGCGATGAAGACGGCGGCGACGTTGTCCTGATAGGCAAGCTGGAAGCGCGGGTCGAGGCGCAGGAGCTGGGTGAGTGGGTAGTTGATGGGTGCGATGACCAGCCCGGCGGATTGTAGGTCCGGGTCGGAGGCCCAGCCGGGCTGCGCGTTCCATGTTGCGTAGAAGCGCTCGAGGCGCGGGTCTCCGTTGAAATCGGTGCGTCCGTCAATGCTGACGGGCATGCGTAGATCCCAGATGAGGTAGTCTCCCCAGGTAAAGGGGTTGTAGAGCGGGCCGCGATAGCCCTGCTGCTTGATGACCTCCACGGCGCGGACGGGCATCTTCTGTGCGAGCGCGGCGCGCAGCCGGGTGTTGTTCAGGTGCATGGCGCGGACTCCCATAAACAAAATGAGGGCGATGGCGGCGGCGGTGATGGGCAGGGTGAACCTTGCCGCGGATTGGCGGGTGCCTTTGCTGGTGGCGATGTCCTGCGCGAGGATGGCGGCGGCGATGAGGATCATGATCCACATATCACGCTCAGAGCGAAAGGAGACGACGGCGGCGAAAGCGAGCAAGGCGGTCTCGAAGAACGGAAGGCGGCGACGCCACCCGAGCGTGATGGCCGCGGCAAGGGCGAGAAACACCACGCTGTAGTCGGCGGGCGAGCGGAAGGGAAGGGCGCGGTATTCGCCGATGAGAGACAGGATGGCGGGCTGCGAGGCGGCGTGAAATCCGATGCGGTAGATGTTCCAGCCGTAGGGATTGGCGAGTGTGGCCAGGATGGAGGCAACGACAGCGCCGCAGAGCCAGGCAGGGCTTAATCGGGTGCGGGCCGAAGTCCACCAGCGGGACAGGATGGCTTCGGCCACGGCGAGGGCGAGGACCACAAGGCCGTCAAAAAACTGGATGTGCAGGTTTGTCCATAGCGCGTAGAGAACGGGAAGCCAGAGGAGCTGGCGGGCGCGTCCGGTTTTGCGGGCGTCGAGGAGGATGTCGAGCTGCAGCACGAAGAAGAGGATGGAGAAGAGCCAGGAGCGCGGCGAAAATACGCGCGTAAGGCTGAGGGTGGCCATCAGGGTCAGGAGCACGCTGAGGGAAAAGTCCGACTGGAGGCGGCGGATGAGGTGGTAAATGGCGCCAGTGATGGCCAGAACCATCGCGGTGGTGTAGAGAAGGAGTCCGGAGATGCCGAGCCACTGGAAGCAGCGGACGACGAGCAGATCAAACAGCCAGCTGTAGGCGGCCCAGGGGCGGCCGGCTCCGAAGCTGGTGAAGGAATCAGTGTAGGGAATCGCCTGGTGCTGCAGGATCCACTGGCCGGTGCGCATGTGCAGCCAGACGTCGGGGTCGGCGACGGCTTTTGCGTGCATGCAGACGAGAGCGGGGGCGGCGAGCAGGGCGGCGAGGACCAACGCTTCGGCCACCTGAGTGCTTCGGGAGATGGGATGGGTTGAGGGAGTGGGCGGCGGCTCAGGCGCGTTCATTGTTCACCAGCGTACTGGCGCGTGGGGGATTCTTCAATGGCGTTGGCGGGACCGGGTTTGAGAACGGGGTTTGAGGGCGGGGTTCGAGGACGGGGCTGAAGAGGGTATAGGGTGGAGGAAAGGGCGGAAAAAGTGAGCTAAAGAGCCGGGCATGGATGATACAATCCACGCACTCATCCAGAAATGGTTATATAGCTGTGAAGACGAAGACAGATTATTACGAATTCCTGCAAATCAGCCGGCGGGCTGACCAGGAAACGATCCATCGCGTGTACCGGTTTCTCGCGGCGCGGTTCCATCCGGACAATCCGGATTCGGGCGATGCCGAGAAATTTTCGCGGCTGACGACGGCGTATGAGGTACTGTCAGACCCAAAGCGGCGCGCCGAATACGATGATTCCTATGAGAAAGAGCCGCCACGGAAGCAGCCGCTGTCGAGCACGATCGACTTCATGGACAGCGTGGCGGGGGAGACGAACCGGCGGCTGGCGGTGCTGGCGGTGCTGTATTACCGGCGGCGCATGAACGCGATCTTCCCGGAGGTTTCGCTGGCGGAGATTGAGACGAGGATGGGATTCCCGCGCGATTATCTGGACTTCACGCTGTGGTATCTGCAGAAGAAGGGATACATTACCAGAGGCGACAACTCGGATTGCTCTCTGACGGCTGACGGTGTGGACTTCGTGGAACTGCAGCGGGCGAGCATCCCGGTGCTGAATAAAATGCTGACCGGCGGCGGGGAAATCCTGGACGCTGAACCGGACGTGGCGTCCCGGAACGGGACTAGCCATGAGGCCACACCGGAGATTTCGCCGCCGGATCCGGTGCCTGAGGTGGCGCAGGTTGTCGAGCGGCGGGCACATGAGACGGACCGGCGACTGGGAGGGGAAGAACGGCGGAAGCATCGTCCCGACCGGCGAGTAGGGCTTCCGGATACGCGCGAGAATCCAATCGAGCGGCGCATCAATAAGAAGGATCGACGGCCGAAGGTGTAATCGCCGGCCTGTCTCCGATGGCTACTGGCGGTTTGGCTGGGATTCTTTGCTCTTTGGCGCGGAGTCCTTGCCGCGTTTTGTAACTTGCTCGCGGATTCTTTCATAGCGTTTCTGCAGGCGGTCGAGGTCCTCGTCGCTTAGCTTCTCAATATCCATCATTTCGTCTCCAGCGGCGTCGATGGAGCGGATGAGCTCGTTCAGCTTGAGGTTGATGGCGCGGGAGTCGCGGTTCTGCGTGTTCTGAATGAGAAAGACCATCAGGAACGTCACAATGGTGGTTCCGGTGTTGATGATGAGCTGCCAGGTGTCGGAGTAGTGGAAGATGGGGCCGGTAATGGCCCAGGCGGCGATGACGACAAATGCTCCGATGAAGGCCCACTTGGAGCCGAGCCAGGTGGAGGCCGCGGCGGCGAAGCGGCCGAAGGCCTCTCCTCTGGTTTCAGTGGCGATGCGGGATCGGATCTCTTCTACGGGATCTTTGGCTGCTTGCTTCGGGACGGTCTGTTTGCTGGCCAACGTCAGCTCTCCTGCCGGCTTTTTCCATTCCATCGCGCCCGGCTGCTTTGTTGGGATGCGTCGCGGCGTTGAGACGGTATGGGGTTTTACGGGGTGGCGCTTGTGTTGGGACGATCTTCCCATTTTGCGCCGCAGGAGGCGCAGCTCCAGAGCTTCCTGGGCCATGGAATGGGAACGGCGAGGATGATGGAGGCCAGCCCTACCTTTTGATTCAGCCTTTCAAAGCGAATGTCCAGCGATTGACAGTGAGGGCAGCGGGGCTGCTCGTAGCTTGTGTCGTCGGTTTCGATGACGGACGGGATCGGTTCGGATAGCAGCTCTTCGGCGGCGGCGACGTCTTCGGGACGGACCTGGAGGCGGATTCCGCCCATGAGGTTTGACCATACCCAGTCCATGCGGACGATGTTTTCGTTTTGGAGAAAGGCAAAGATGCCTGCCGAATCAAGCGCGGACTTGGCGAGCAAGGCATCAGCGGGGTCTCGGTATTGGCGGAGGGTAACTAGAGGCTGGTAGTCCAGGATTTCCGAGTCGGACAGCTCGGGCGCGGGCAGACCTCGACGGTCGAACTCGGCGCGGAGGGCAGATTGCGCTGCTTCGGTCAGGGATCCGTACTGAGAGCCGATTTTCTGGAGTTCTCTTTCGGAGAGCTGGGCGTAGTGGGCGGCGAGTCTGGCTGCATCCGTTTGAGGATCTTGATTGGGCATGTGTTGGGAGGTTGGTGTAGCATACCACGCCATCTCTAACGAGCGCGCGTCTGGAAATTTGCTCGCACTTACCATCACTCCTCGTGCGGGCTGTCCGACTCGATCCAGCCAGTAAATGGCATAGTGCCCTTTACCGATACAGAATCTTTGAGTATGTCCTTGCCTGTGATTGTAGTGGTATAGAAGGTTACTATTCCCGTTTGGGCGGAACATGAAACGGTAAGAACGGTGACTGCTGCTAACAGTCGGAGGATTGATCTCATGAGTAGAAGGTGTTCCTTTAGGAGATCAGTTCAAGCCCCGGCTTTGGCTTTTCTGATTTCCTCGGTCACGGCTGGGACGATGTCGAACAGGTTGCCCACCACTCCCACATCAGCAATCTCAAAGATAGGCGCTTCCGGGTCTTTGTTGATGGCTACGATGGTTTTTGAGCCTTTCATGCCGACGATGTGCTGGATCGCTCCGCTGATGCCTAAGGCGAAGTAGAGTTTGGGGGCGACGGTCTGGCCGGAGCTTCCGATCTGCCGTTCGAGCGGGAGCCACCCGTTGTCGCAGATGGGGCGCGAGGCGGCGACCTCTCCGTGGAGGGTGCGGGCGAGGTCTTCGGCGAGGGCGAGGTTTTTCTGCTCCTTGATGCCGCGGCCCACGGCGACGATCACTTCGGCCTGCCCGAGATCGACGGCCTGCTTCGCCTCCTGAAAGACCTCATGGGGGGTGATGCGGGGCGGATTTGTTACCGTGGCGGTTACGTTTTCTACGGTCGCCGAACCTGATTCAGCTTGATCGGCGCGGAAGGCGCCTGTTTGGATTGTGGCGAGCCAGGGTTGGTCGCCCTGGAACGACACGTCGGCGGCGAATTTGCCCTGGAACATCTGGCGGGTGAAGAGCAGGGTTCCGTCTTCGTACTTGTATCCGATGCTGTCGGAGATGAGGGTGCGGTCGAGGGCGAGCGCGAGGCGCGGGGCGAAGTCGCGCACCTGATAGGTGTGCGGGAAGAGCACGAGCGCGGGCTGCTTCTCGGCGATGAAGTGCCGGAGGGCTTCGACGTAAGCGTCCGAGGTGTAGGCGGCCAACGCCGGGCTTTCCAGCGCATAGACCTTCGCCAGGGCTTTCTGTGCAAGTTCACTTACAAGGGCGGCGACGTTGCTGCCTGCGAGGACTGCTTCTACCTGCCAGCCGGTTTGTTTGGCTATGGATTGTGCGGCGGCGATGGTTTCGAGTGAGACCCGGTTGAGTTTGCCTTCGCGCTGCTCGGCTACTACGAGGATGGTTTGTGACATGGGAACTGACCGTTCAGGTACCTGCGCTTCGCGCGAGATAGTTAAGAGTTGTGGCCTCCCGCCCTTGCCGCAGAAGCCGCGTCAAGGATGGGTACCCATGATTTATGTTCCGCTCTGAAATCCAAATCCAGATTCGCCGGTGGCGGAATTGCTAATCGAGGAAGTCGAGGTTGCCGCGCTTGAGATGGCTTCCGTAGAAGAAGAAGACGAGGGCGAGGATGCCGGTGAGCGCGTTGAGATAGAACATGGGATGCACCCAGCCGGGCGAGTAGGTGAGGTCCTGTCCGGACCAGATGGTGATGAGGACAGCGAAGAAGGCGCACTGGACGCCGAGCACCTGGTAGGTGAGTCCCCAGCGACGGCGGTTGTCGAGCTGCTCTACCTGGTCGGGAGTAAGGTTGCGCTCTTCGGCGGGGAGGGTGAGATTGGCCATGGTACGGACTTCTCCTTGAAGATTTTTCAGAACGCTGAAAACTGGAAAGCTTTTCCGGCTATCCATTAAATCACGCGCGCCTGGTTTTTGAGATATTCAATGAGCTTCTTTGCGGCCTCGGCGGGCGGGGCCTGAATCATTTCGGTCTTTTTCTGCTTTTCGGGGATGTAGAGGCTCTCGATCTGCTGCTGGTTTTTGCTGAGGTGCGGCTCGACCTCGGCCCACTCGACCTTGCGGACGGGCTTGGTTTTGGCCTGCTTGATACCGATTAAGGTCGCGTAACGGAGTTTATTGATGCCGCTCTGGATAGTGAGGACGGCGGGCAGGGGCATGTCGATGTACTGGTAGTGTCCGGCCTCGAGTTCCCGCTTGAGGTGCAGGCCCTCGGCGGTCTTCTCAATGCCGATGATGATGGTGGCGTGCGGGATGTTGAGGAGCTGGGCAAGGAGGACTCCGGTTTGCGCGCAGCCGTAGTCGTCGGACTGGAGGCCGGTGACGATGAGGTCGAAGTTCTCGTCGCGCACCGCGGCAGCAATGGCCCGGGCGGTGTTGGCGGAGTCGAGGCGGGTGAAGCGGTCGTCCTCTAAATGGATGGCACGGTCGGCTCCCTTGGCTAAGGCCTCGCGGAGAACCTGCGAGGCTCGCGCGGGACCGGCGGTGAGGACGACGACCTCACCCCGATGCTTCTCCTTCTGGCGCAGCGCTTCTTCGAGGGCATAGGCGTCTGGCTCGTTCACTTCATACGAGACGTCCTCGCGAATCCATTTGCCGTCCTCGGCCAGCTTGAGAGGCGCGTCTTTTTGCGGGACCTGCTTGATGCAGACAAGAATCTTCATAGCGAACGGGCCAGTATAGCTGAAAATCGCCTGGGGAGGCGTGGGCTGAAAAGCGCCTTCGCGGCGGGCGTGCTGGCCTCGCGGGCGGGCTCCGGAATCTTTTGCCATGAATTGCACATCCTGATCGAGCGGTGTAGTTGTTGCTAGTGGTGCTGGTGACATGGAGGGGATGGTATGGCGTTGATTCGGGTTTGTGGGCATTGTGGGACTAAGAACCGGGTTCCGGCGGCGCACTTGGCGGATACGGGGCGTTGCGGGGCGTGCAAGGAGGCGCTGCCTCCGATAAGTGAGCCAGTGGCGGCGGATACGGCGCTGTTTGATGAGGTGCTGCAGACGGCGAAGGTTCCGGTGCTGGTGGATTTCTGGGCGGAGTGGTGCGGGCCGTGCAGGATGGCAGCTCCGCATGTAGCGCGGACGGCGGCGGATATGGCTGGGCAGGCAATTGTGCTGAAGGTGGACACGGAGCAGGAGCCGCAGCTGGCGGCGCGGTATCGAGTGCAGGGGATTCCGAACTTTGCAGTGTTTGCGAAAGGGAAGCTGGTGCAGCAGCAGGCGGGGCTGGTCGGCCATGAGCAGATGGAGGCGTGGTTGAACGAGGCGCGGCGGGCGTAACAGGCGGCTTGGTTTACAAAGGGTCTTTTGAGACGGCGGGCGCGTCTACCATGGCAGTGCGCGGGCATGACGGTGCGCGGGTCGCCGGGCGTGGTTCCGCGCACGGGGCTGCCATCGACGGAGGAAAGCATGCTGACGGGCAGGCGAACTGGGGTACTTCTTGGGATTTTGGCTTTCTCTGCGTTCGCCCTGGCGCAGCAGGCAACGACGGCGCCGCAGCCTGATGCGGCGACTGACTCCGGATCGCGCGGCATCTCTCTGGATGTGGTGGTGACGCCGAGGGCGGGTGCTCCAGTGGCGGGCCTTGCGGAACAGGACTTCACGGTGCTGGACAACAAGGTTCCGCAGAAGATTACTTCGTTCCAGGCGCTGGGCGGCAACGCGGCTCCGGTGCAGGTGATCCTCGTCGTGGACGCGGTGAATACTTCGTACCACAACGTGGGCTATGAGCGCGGGGAGATCGATAAGTTTCTGCGGGCGAATGGCGGCAGGCTGGCGTATCCGACGGCGCTGGCGGTGTTCACGGACACAAAGACGGAGATCCAGAACGGATTTTCTCGGGACGGGAACCAGTTGAGCGTTGCGCTGGATCAATATACGGTAGGTGTTCGGGAAATTACGAGGTCGGCGGGATTTTATGGAGCGGGTGACCGGCTGAGTCTCTCGATCAAGGCATTGGGCGAATTGGCTGCACACGAGTCGGCGCTGCCGGGGCGGAAGCTGGTACTGTGGGTTTCGCCGGGGTGGCCGATTCTGTCGGGACCGGACGTGCAGATCGACGAACAGGACCGGCAGAAGATATTCCGGACGATCGTTGGCCTGTCGACAGATCTCCGGATGGACCAGATGACGTTGTACAGCATCGATCCGCGGGGCACGGAGGACGCGGGAGGTTTTTCCACCTTCTATTACCAGAGCTTTCTGAAGGGCGTCCGCAAACCCGATCAGGTGGAGTTCGGTAACCTGGCTCTGCAGGTGCTGGCCACCCAGACGGGCGGACTCGTCCTTAACTCGAGCAACGATGTTGCCGGGTTGATAGAGAAGGCGATTGCCGATGCCGGGGCGTACTACCGGCTTTCGTTCAATCCGGCTCCTGGCGAGCCGGATGAGTACCACCAGATTGAAGTGAAGGTTGCGAAGCCGGGGCTGGTGGCGCGGACGCGAACAGGGTACTATTCGCAGCCCTGAAGTCATGCGTCCGGTGAAGCCGCCCTGGCTCATGCGGACTGGAGGAAGGCTACGGACTGGATTCCGGCGACGTCGAAGCGCTTGCGGCAGCGAATGTTTTTGCAGGCGACCATATCGTCCTGACGGACCATGTAGGATTGCGCCTTGGCGAAGCGGGCGCGGTCGCGCTCGTCGGCGTTGCGCGGCAGTCCATTTTTCTTGCGGCGCACCAGCCAGCCTAGTTGGTACTCGCCGACCTGTCCACAGTGGGGGCAGGTGAGCGTATGGGTGCGCTGCTCGGGCCGTTCGTCAAAAAACTCTCGCTCTTCCATTTGTTTCCTCTGATCCTGACTACTCTTCTTACCGCAGGTTGTCTATCTCTATAGATTGTAAGGATAGCGGACGCGGACGGAAAGTGCCGCTCAAGGTGCGAGAGATGGCGAAGAAACGGGTGAAGAAGAAGTTTTCGGTGGTAAAGGCGGTCAAGGCCAACGCGCGGGAGCGAGTGGGCCAGCCCAAGACAGAGCGGGTGATCGAGGAAAAACCTCGCGCGGGGACCCGGGAGGCGAAGCATAGGCCTACGCTGGGGGAGTTGCTGGGTGAAGACAGCCACTAGCCATTAGCGATTGGGCGTCTGGCGATGGTCCGTTGTTTGATTCGTCTGGGGTTTGGATGCTTATGAAGGTTTTGGCCATTGCGGTTCTTCTGGTTCACATTGTCTGGATTCTTGCGGTGATCTTCGGGGCTCTCTTTACTCGGGGGCGTCCGGGTTGGAGCGCGGTTCATATCGCTTGCCTGATTTGGGGGATTGTGGTGGAGCTGGGTCCATGGCCCTGTCCGTTAACGCTGCTGGAGCAGCATCTTGAGACGCTGGCAGGGATGCAGGCGTACCAAGGGAGCTTTCTGCTGCATTATCTGGATCGGATTGTGTATCCCAATCTGCCGTGGTGGCTGGTGGGCTCGATTGGCGCGAGCGTGTGCGCTCTGAACCTGGGGATTTATGGATGGCGGTTTCGCCGGGCATGGGTGCGGCGGAGAGCGGCGCGGGCCGGTTGTACTGTCAAGTAGAGGCACCGCCTCTCGCCCGGGTGAAATCCCACGAATCCGGTGACAAGGCCGGCGCCACGGCGGAATCCGTTACTGAGAGGGAGACCTGGTGTCGATTTCTCGGTGGATGCGGGCTTTTCCGCGTATGCTGATAGGAGCGGTGTTTTCGGGGATTCTTCCGTGAGCTGCGGGGCGTTCGGCCCTTTTCGGTCCTCCTCGTTCTTTGAGTCTGGCCTGTGAAAACGATTCACATGAAACTACGATTCAAAGGAAATGGGGACATGATGCGCTCAGAACTGGTTTATTCGGCGGGACTTCAGATTTCCAACCGGTTTTTACTCTCGACGGTGACGATGAATGCAGTTCGTCGGCTGCATATCACCTCGACGCGGGTGGAAGATACGACGAACCAGGTGTTTACCGAGGTTGCGAACGGCAATTATGTGCAGGTGACGATGCCGGAGATCAAGGCAGCGCCGACGATCGATCCTTTGCTACTGTCGATTGCGAGTTGACGGAACTATTTCTCGTTTGGGAATGGCGTTCGCCGCAGCGGACGCCATTTTTCTTTGCCGCCGGACACTATACTGGGGCCATGAGCCAGCATTTGCTGAATATGATTCGCAGGGGCCAGAAGGCGGAGATCGCCGCCATTGTGGCGGAGGAGCCTGCGGCGGCGCGGGCGCGGGATGCACAGGGCGTGTCTATGCTGATGTGGTCGGTTTACACGGGTCAGGGCGAGATCCGGGACTGTTTGCGGGCGGCGGCGGGGGATCTGGATGTGTTTGAGGCCTCTGCGCTGGGAGATTGCGGCAGGCTGCGGGAGATCCTGGCGGGCGATGCGATGCAGGTGTGGGCGGTTTCGGCGGATGGGTGGGCTCCGCTGCATCTGGCGTCCGCGTTTGCGGGGCCGGAGGCGGTGAAGCTGCTGCTGGAACACGGCGCGCACGCGCACATGGTGTCGCATAATCCGCAACGGAACCAGGCGATGCATGCGGCGATTGCACTGAGCGGCACGGCGGAGACGGTTTTGCTGCTGCTGGAGGCGGGCGCGGATGTAAATGCGACGCAGGCGGGTGGGTTTACTCCGCTGCACCAGGCGGCCGCCGCGGGGAAGCCGGAGCTGGTGAAGCTGCTGTTGGCGCAAGGCGCGCGGGCCGATGCACGGTGCGACCAGGGCAAGCTGCCAGGCGATTACGCTCGGGAGCGAGGCCATGCGGAAGTGATGGAGCTGCTTGGCTAAGGCGCTTTGCTTGGTTGAGTTATGGTCCCATATTAAGATTAAGACTGCACCGGATGGGGCGAGCGACGATTGCCATCTCTTCATCGTTTGTTTGCAACAATCCGGGGCGCTCGATCGTCCATAAAAAGACCAAGTGCCCCCTGGAGACGAGTCATCGCCAATTTAGCTGCATCCGCGCCAGTCAGGTATTTCATTAAGAAATGAACGCAGCCAACATCCTGTAAGCAACCGCCAGCCAGATCAAGAATTCATAAGAGTCCACGCAGCCTGCCACTGCAGGTTTGCGGGAACGGTGCAAGAAGAATGGAACAAAAGCCGCCAGCGCCTCCTACGCCTTCCGGGCAGCAAACGCCATTGACCACACGCTCTGCCGAACTGCCGCCGACACTGCCGCGGAAGAAGAAACACCGGCAATGGCTGTGGATTCTGATTCTGCTGCTGATTTTCGCGTTCATTTTTTACCTGATCTTCCGCCCCGGCCAGAAGCAGCAGGCGGCGCACGGACCGGGCGCGCGGCGGAGCTTCAGCGGTCCGGTGACGCTCACGGAGGCGACGGCGAAGGAGGGGGACATTGGCGTCTACCTGAATTCGATCGGCACGGTGGTGCCGGTGTACACGGCGACAATCTACAACCAGGTCACAGGCGTGATTACGGCGGTGCATTACCGCGAAGGACAGATGGTGCGGAAGGGCGACCCGCTGGTGGATATCGATCCGCGGCAGTACCAGGCCAATGTAGACACAGCGGCGGGCAACCTGGAGCGCGATACCAATCTGCTGGCGCAGGCGAAGATGGACCTGGCGCGCTACCAGGCGGCCTGGGCGCGGAACGCGATCGCCAGGCAGATTCTGGACGATCAGGAGAAGCTGGTGCTGCAGGACCAGGGGCTGGTGCAGGCGGACCAGGGCACCCTGGATTTCGACAAGGTGCAGCTGGGGTATTGCCACATTGTGGCTCCGTTTACGGGGAAAGTCGGCCTGCGGCTCATCGATCCGGGGAACCTGGTGCAGGCGAGCGGGAGCACACCGCTGGCGGTGGTGACGCAGATTGAGCCGATCACGGTGATCTTCACCCTGGCGCAGGACAATCTGGAGCAGGTGCTGAAGCAGACGCGGGCGGGCCATACCCTGTCAGTGGAGGCGTGGGACCGCACAGAGAACGCCAAACTGGGCACCGGCAGGCTGACCGCGATGGACAACCAGATCGATACCACGACCGGCACGGTAAAGCTGCGCGCCCTGTATGACAACCGGCAGGACACACTGTTTCCGAACCAGTTTGTGAATACGCGTCTGCTGGTGGACACCGAGCACAACATGACGCTGGTTCCGACGCAGGCGATCCAGCACAACGGCGATGAGGCCTTCGTGTACCTGATCACCAACGGCAAGGCGAAGTTGCAGGACGTGAAGCCGGGCATCTCGAATGAAGGGGTGACGGCGCTGACCGGCATTCAGCCGGGAGACGTGGTGGCGACGAGCAGTTTTGAGAGACTGGTGAACGGCTCGAAGGTCGTTGTGGCGAAGACGCCGCCGTCCACCTCCACATCCAATGTGAGCAACGCGCCGTGAGCCCATCGCGCCCATTTATCCTGCGGCCGGTCGCTACGTCGCTGCTGATGGCCGCCATTCTGCTGGTCGGCATTGTTGCGTATACGCAGCTGCCGATTTCAGCGCTGCCGGAGGTCGATTATCCGACCATTCAGGTGCTGACGTTCTATCCAGGCGCAAGCCCTAAGGTGATGGCGACGACGGTGACGGCTCCGCTGGAGCGGCAGTTCGGCGAGATGCAGGGCCTAAGCCAGATGACCTCGACCAGCTCGGGGGGGACGTCGGTGATTGTGCTGCAGTTCGACCTCTCGCTGAACATCGACGTGGCCGAGGAAGAGGTGCAGTCGGCAATCAACGCGGGGCAGAGCTACCTGCCCGCGGTGCTGCCCACGCCTCCGGTGTACAGCAAGACGAATCCGGCGGACGCTCCCGTGCTTACGCTGGCGATTACGTCGAAGACCATGCCGCTGCCGCAGGTGGAAGACCTGGTGGACACGCGGCTGGCTCCGAAGCTTTCGCAGTTGGCCGGCGTGGGACTGGTGAGCATCAGCGGCGGACAGAAGCCGGCCGTGCGCATCCAGGTGAACCCATCGTCGCTGGCCTCGTATGGGCTGAACCTTGAAGATGTGCGCACGGCGCTGACCGAGACCAGCGTGAACCAGGCCAAGGGCAACTTTGACGGTCCATACCAGGACTACCAGATCGATGCGAACGATCAGCTGGATACCGGTGACCAGTATAAGAATGTGGTGATCGCGTACCGCAACGGGTCGCCAGTGCTGGTGAAGGACGTGGCAAACGTCGTGAACGGCGTGGAAAACAGCACCCAGGCGGCGTGGATGAACCAGACGCCGGCGGTGATTGTGAATATCCAGCGGCAGCCGGGAGCAAACACGATCAACGTGGTGAAGAGCATCAAGGCGCTGATGCCGCAGCTGCAGGCCAACCTGCCGGCGAGCCTGAAGGTGACGACGCTGACCGACCTGACGACCTCGATTCAGGCTTCAGTGAACGACGTTGAGTTCGAGCTGGGGCTGACGGTCGTGCTGGTGGTGATGGTCATCTTCCTGTTCCTCAGGAACCTGTACGCGACGATCATTCCCAGCGTTGCGGTGCCGCTGTCGCTCATCGGCACGTTTGCGGTGATGTATCTGCTGGGCTACAGCCTGGACAACCTTTCGCTCATGGCGCTGACGATCTCGACCGGATTTGTGGTGGACGATGCCATCGTGATGATCGAAAACATCACGCGCTTCCTGGAAGAGGGCGATTCTCCGCTGCAGGCAGCATTGAAGGGCGCGGGACAGATCGGCTTCACAATTCTGTCGCTGACGGTCTCGCTGATTGCGGTGCTGATTCCGCTGCTGTTCATGGGCGATGTGGTGGGGCGGTTGTTCCGCGAGTTCGCCGTGACGCTGGCTGTGACGATCATCATCTCCGCGGTTGTGTCGCTGACGCTGACACCGATGATGTGCTCGAAGATTCTGCGCCACGACCCGAAGGCGCAGGAGGGAAAGTTCTACCAATGGTCGGAACGCGCCTTCGAGCGAATGATCGCGTTCTACGGACGAACGTTGACGTGGGTTCTCAAGTTCCAGGGCATTACGCTGCTGGTGGCGCTGGCGACCCTGGTGCTGACAGTCGTGCTGTACATCATCATCCCCAAGGGATTTTTCCCGGTGCAGGATACGGGCGTGATTCAGGGTATTTCGCAGGCTCCGCAGTCGATTTCCTTCGATGCCATGAAGCAGAAGCAGGAGGCGATGGCGAAGGTAATCTTGCAGGACCCGGCGGTGGAGAGCCTTTCGTCGTTCATCGGCGCGGACGGCACGAACACGACGCTGAACAGCGGACGGTTTTCGATCAACCTGAAGCCGCTGAGCGAGCGAAGCCTGAGCGCGTCGGATGTGATCCGCCGGCTGAGCAAGAGTCTGAAGAAGATCAACGGCATCACGCTCTACATGCAGCCGGTGCAGAACATTACGGTGGACGACCGGGTGAGCCGGACGCAGTACCAGTACACGCTTGAGGATCCGAACCAGGACGAGCTGAACGAGTGGACGAACAAGTTTGTCGCGAAGCTGCAGAAGCTGCCGGAACTAGCCGATGTGGCTACCGATCAGCAGACGGGTGCGCGAGCGGTATCGCTGATGATCGACCGGGTGACGGCGTCGCGGCTGGGGATCGCTCCGGCGACGATCGACAACACGCTGTATGACGCGTATGGACAGCGGCAGATCAGCACGATGTATACGCAGCTCAATCAGTATCACGTGATTCTGGAAGCGATGCCGCAGTTCCAGCAGAATCCGAACAATTTGAGCAAGCTATACGTCCAGTCAGGAGCGTCGACCGGAACGAGTGGACCGGGCGCATCGACTTCCTATGCTGCATCGGGCTCGTCGTCGGCGGGGTCGAATGCGACGACGAGCTCGGTGAAATATACGCCGTCGTCCGATGCTCTGACCCCTCCGGCGCGCACGATCACAGACGTCGGCGCGCTGCCGGCGGGGGACAGCTCGGCGGCGGCAAGCGCGGTTCCGCTAAGCGCGTTCAGCCACTATTCGACGACGACCGAGGCGCTGTCGATCAACCATCAGGGGCAGTTCCCCGCGGTTACGGTGTCGTTCAACCTGGCTCCCGGAGCCGCGCTGGGCAGCGCGATTACGGCGATCGACAAGACTGCCGCGGCCATGAACTTCCCGGCAAGCCTGCAGGCGGAATTTCAGGGGACGGCGGCGGCCTTTAAGAATTCGCTCACGAATGAGCCGTTGCTGATTCTGGCTGCGATCATCGTGGTCTACATTGTGCTGGGGGTGCTGTATGAGAGCTTCATTCATCCCATCACCATTCTCTCGACGCTGCCTTCGGCGGGCGTGGGGGCGCTGCTGGCGCTGATGATATTTCATCAAAGCCTGACCGTGGTGGCGATTATCGGCATCATTCTGCTGATCGGCATCGTGAAGAAGAACGGCATTCTGATTGTGGATTTTGCTCTGGAAGCGGAGCGCATGCGCGGGAAGAATTCGACCGATGCGATTTATGAGGCGAGCCTGCTGCGCTTCCGCCCGATCATGATGACGACCATGGCGGCGCTGCTTGGCGGCCTGCCCCTGGCACTTGGATCGGGCATTGGGTCAGAACTGCGGCGTCCGTTGGGCATTGCGATGGTGGGCGGACTGCTGCTGAGCCAGATTCTGACCTTATATACCACCCCGGTGATTTACATCTTCTTCGATAACCTGGCGCATCGCGTATCGGGCAAGAATGCCGAGAGCACGATCTTCCATCCGAAGCCCGCCGAGGAGCAGAGATGAATATCTCCGCGCCCTTCATCCGGAGGCCGGTAGCGACCACGCTCCTGACGGCGGCGGTGGCCATTGCCGGGGCCGTCGGGTTTACGGTGCTGCCCGTCGCGCCGCTGCCCGAGGTGGATTTTCCGACGATTTCTGTGTCGGCAGGTCTGCCCGGAGGGAGCGCGGAGATCATGGCGTCGTCTGTAGCGACGCCACTGGAGCGGCAGTTTGCCCACATCGCCGGGATTACGGAGATGACGTCGTCGAGTTCGCTGGGCAGCACGCGGATTACCCTCCAATTCGACCTGAGCCGCAATGTGGATGGGGCAGCGCGCGACGTGGAGGCGGCGATTAATGCAGCTCGCGCCTACCTGCCGGCAAACCTGCCGGGGAACCCGAGCTGGCGCAAGTACAATCCCGCAGACGCTCCGATTATGATTCTGGGGATCACGTCGGACGTGTACAGCCGGGCGAAGATGTATGACGAAGCCTCGACGGTGATGGAGCAGAAGCTGTCGCAGATTGAAGGCGTGGGGGAGGTGACGGTGGGTGGGGGCGCGCTGCCGTCGGTGCGCGTGGAGGTGAATCCCACGCAACTGAACAGCTACGGGCTGACGCTATCGAATATTCAGTCGGTGTTGAGCACGCAGAACTCGGACCTTGCGCGCGGCTTTCTTGCGAACGGCAGTATGACGGAAGACATTGTGGTCAACGGCCAAATTTCGCATGCGGACGAGTATGCCCCGCTGATTATCGGCTACCACAACGGCGCGGCCGTGCGGCTCCGCGATGTGGCGCAGGTGATTGATTCGACCGAGGATGTCCGCAATGCAGGATACGTGAACGGCAAGCTCGCGATCATTCTGATTATCTTCCGGCAGCCGGGCGCAAACATCATTCAGACGGTGAACCGGATCAAGGCGCAGCTTCCATTTATTAAGGCTACGATTCCGCAGGGGATGGACATCACCATCGTGCACGACCGCACGACGACGATTGTGGCATCGGTCCGCAATGTGGAGTGGACGCTGATGTTCTCCATCTTCCTGGTGGTTCTGATTGTTTTCATTTTTCTGCGGAGTCCGCGCGCTACGCTGATTCCGACGGTCGCGGTTCCGGTGTCGCTGATCGGCACCTTCGCAGTGATGTACCTGCTGGGGTTCAGCCTGGACAACCTGTCGCTGATGGCGCTGACCATTTCGACCGGGTTTGTGGTGGACGACGCAATTGTGGTGATGGAGAACATCACGCGCCACCTGGAAGAGGGGATGACGCCGATGGAGGCGGCGCTGAAGGGCGCGGAAGAGATCAGCTTTACCGTGTTTTCGATCAGCATGTCGCTGGTGGCGGTGTTCATTCCCATTCTGCTGATGGGCGGCATTGTGGGCAGGTTGTTCCGCGAATTTGCGATTACGCTGTCGACGGCGATTCTGGTGTCGATGGTGATTTCGATTACCACGACGCCGATGATGTGCGCGCATCTGCTGAAAGAGCACGCTAAAGAAGGAGAACATGGACGGCTCTACAACGCGGTCGGACGCGTGCTGGACACCATACTGAGCGGATACCGCTACAGCCTGGAGTGGATTCTGGAGAATCCCGGGTTGACGCTGGTGACGTTGATCATGATCGTCGCGCTGAATGTGGTGTTGATCTTCAAAATCCCCAAGGGCTTTTTTCCGCAGCAGGACACGGGTGGACTTGCAGGAGGAATCCAGGGGCCGCAGGACGCTTCGTTTCCGCTGATGAACAGATCTCTGCAGCAGATGGTGAAGGTGGTCAAGAAGGATCCTGCGGTGGAGAATGTGGTGGGCTTTGTAGGATCGGGCAACGGCGGATTCATGTTTGTGATCCTGAAGCCGCTGGACATACGGAAGATCGGCGCAGCGGCGGTGATCAACCGGCTGAGACCCAAGCTGAACCGGCTGCCCGGGGCATCCGTGTTTCTGCAGGCGGCGCAGGACTTGCGCATTGGCGGCAGAAGCAGCAACGCCCTGTATCAATACACGGTGCAGGCGGACAATGTGACCGATCTGTATCACTGGGGGCCCATCCTGCTGGCGCACATGAAGAAGCTGCCGGGATTGCAGGATGTAAATACCGACCAGCAGAACGGCGGCCTGAGCGAATATCTGGACTACGACCGCACCGTGTCGGCGCGGCTGGGGGTAACGCCGCAGTCGCTGGACTCATCGCTTTACTCGGCGTTCGGACAGTCACAGGTTTCGATCATTTACACACAGCTGAACCAGTACTACGTGGTCCTCGAAGTGGCTCCGCAATACTGGCAGTCGCCGGCGGGATTGAAGAATATCTATCTGCATACCGGCAATGGGCCGATTCCGCTGGCGGCGATGACCACGGCGACGGACACAACCACGCCGCTCGATATCAACCACACGGGGCTGTTTCCGTCGGTGACGATTTCGTTCAACCTCGCGCCAGGGGTGTCGCTGAGCCAGGCGACCAAGGAGGTGCAGCAGATGCAGAACGCGCTGGGCACGCCCTCGACGGTTCACGGATTTTTTGCCGGAACGCTGCAGGCGTACCAGCAGTCGCTGGCATCGGAAAAATATTTGATCGTTACGGCGATCCTTGCGGTGTATATCGTGCTCGGGATTCTGTATGAGAGCCTGGTACACCCGCTGACGATTCTTTCAACGCTGCCTTCGGCAAGCATCGGCGCGATTCTTGCGCTGGAGATTTTCAAGACGGACTTGAATGTGATTTCGATTATCGGCATCGTGCTGCTGATCGGCATTGTGAAGAAGAACGCCATTATGATGATTGACTTTGCGTTGATGGCCGAGCGCGAGCAGGGCATGAATACGCGGGACGCGATCTTTGAGGCGTGCATGCTGCGCTTCCGCCCGATTTTGATGACGACGATGTGCGCGCTGTTCGGCGCGCTGCCCCTGGCCTTCGGCACGGGCATGGGCGCGGAGCTGCGGCGTCCGCTGGGCATCACCATTGTGGGCGGCCTGATTATGAGCCAGATGCTTACGCTGTATACGACGCCGGTGGTTTACCTCTATCTGGACCGGCTGCGGCTGCGGGTGCTCGGCAAGCATCACGACACGTTCAATCCCGACCTGGGCGAGGCCGCGCTATGAATTTTGAATGGAAGCTGGCTATGAGAACAACAGTGGAAAGACGGGCGGCGGCAGTGGTGGCTTGCGCGGCGCTCTGCGTTGCGTTGGCCGGATGCCTGCCGGGCCCTAAGTATCGCACGCCGAACGCGCCGGCGGCGACCGCTCCTGCCTATAAGGAGTCGACGGTGCATTTCGAGAATGCGCCGGGATGGAAGGTTGCGTCTCCGCAGGCCGCAATGCTGCGCGGGAAGTGGTGGGAGATCTACAACGATCCGGAGCTGAATTCGTTGGAAGATCAACTGAACATCAACGACCAGAACATCAAGGTGTACTTCGAAAACTATATGGAGGCGCGCGCGCTTGTGCGCGAGGCGCGTTCGCAGTACTGGCCGACGGTGACGGTAGGCGGGTCGTATAGCCGGTCGAAATCTTCAGGAAATCTAAGGAATTCTTCGACTGCCAACACAGGAAGCGTAAGCCAGGTTTATTCCTTTCCCATTGACGTGTCGTGGGAGCCGGATCTGTTCGGAAAGATTCGCAACGAGGTGCGCTCGGAGGAATACGGCGCGCAGGTAAGCGCGGCGGACCTGGCGAGCGAGCAGCTTGCCGAGCAGGCCAGCCTGGCGGAGTACTTCTTTGAGCTGCGCGGGCAGGATGCTCTGCAGAAGATTCTGAATGACACGGTGGATGCGGATAAGAAGTCTCTGGAGCTGACGCAGTCGCTGTATGACACTGGCGTAGATAATTACATCTCGGTGGTCGAGGCGAAGACGACACTGCAAAGCGCGGAGTCAGCGGCGCTGAACGTGGGCGTAAACCGGGCGCAGTATGAGCATGCGATTGCCATGCTGATCGGCAAGCCGGCGACGGACTTTTCATTGGCGGTGCAGCCGGAGCTGACAAATCCACCACCGATCCCGACGGGCGTACCTTCGGAACTACTGGAGCGCAGGCCTGACATTGCTGCGGCTGAGCGCACGCTGGCGGAGGCGAATGCGACCATCGGCATCGGCTATGGGGCTTTTTTCCCGGACCTGACACTTTCCGCCGGCGGCGGGTTTGAGTCGTCGCTGTTCAAGCACTGGTTCGACTGGCCGAGCCGCTTCTGGTCGATCGGACCTTCATTTTCAGAGACGGTCTATAACGGCGGGCTGTACCGCGCGGAATTGCAGCAGTATACGGCCACCTATAACGCGGACGTGGCGACTTATCGGCAGGCGGTACTGACGGCGTTCCAGCAGGTGGAGGATTATCTGGCCGCAACGCGGATTCTCTCGCAGCAGGTGCTGAAGCAGCAGGAGGCGGTGGACTCGGCGCAGCTCTATCTGAAGCTGGAGATGGGGCGGTATCAGACGGGGCTTGATCCTTATATCGACGTGATGGTGGCGCAGACGACTCTGCTGGGAGATCAGCAAACGCTGGCGACGCTGCACGTGGAGCAGATGACGGCCTCGATTGAGCTGGTGCAGGCCCTGGGCGGCGGATGGAATCGCACGCAGCTTCCTACCCCGAAGCAGGTTGCGGAGAAGCCGCCTAAGGGGACTTATTCGCTGCAGCATTAGCCAAAAGCCAATAGCCCGTAGCCATTCGATATTTTTTAGGCTAATGCGGCGGCGTTTGTTTCGATTCGGTAGGCGGCGGCGCTTGCGTCGCGGTGGAACATGCTTACGGTTTCGAGCGAGTAGTTCGCGAGGTCTTTACCTACGAGGTTGAGCTTGCCAAGAATTTCGGGCGGGACGGTGATGATGTGGCACCCCGCGGATTCAGCCTGAAAGATGTTCAGCAACTCGCGCGGGCTGGCCCACAATAATTCAGCACGAGGACGCATGGCTAAGATGCGGCGCGCCTGCCGCATGATGGGGATGGGATCGACTCCGGTGTCGGCGATGCGTCCGGCGAAGACGGAGATAATGGCCGGAGTCACGGAATGGAGCGCGCGGGCGACGCGCTCAACCTGATCGAGAGTGAGGATGGCGGTGACGTTGAGGGTGATTCCGGCGCGGGACAGGCGCTGGATGAGCGGCCCCATGAAGACGCCGTCCTGACCGGTGACGGGGATTTTGACATTGACGTTCCGCCCCCATGCGGCGATGGCGCGGGCCTGGGCTTCCATGCTGTCTTCATCGTCGGCGAAGACTTCAAATGAAATGGGACGGTCGGGGATGGCGCGGACGAGGTTGCGCGCGAAGGCCTCGTAGTCCAGGACTCCCGCCTTGCGCATGAGGGTGGGGTTGGTGGTGAATCCTTTGATGGCGGGGTTGCGATAGAGGGCCAGAATGCTGGTGAGGTCGGCTCCGTCGGCGAAGAGCTTGACGCGAAGGTCGCGGATGGCTGGGGCGCTGGGCATGGCTGGTTCCTTCATTCCTGCTGGGTGATTTTTACTTTGTGAAGAGAGCGGCTGGGTGCGCGTTTTTGCTGCGATCGCGCGTCGATTCTTGCCACCACTGCTTTGCTACCAATGCGATGAATTGCGTGTTGCCGACGAGATAGCGGTGTCCGAGCCGGCGCGGCTCGCGCACGAGGCGGTAGAGCCATTCGAGGCCGACGCGGTGCGTCCATTGGGGTGCGCGCTGACGCAGGCCAGACTGGGTGTCGAGCGCGGCTCCGACGGAGATGGCCGCGCCGATGGGGAGGGTGGGGCAGTTTTCGGCCATCCATAGCTCCTGCTTGGGCGCGCCGAAGGCCACGCACAGCAAGTCGGGGCGGGCGCTGGCGATGTGCCGGCGGATGCGGGCGCACTGAGCCGGATCGTTTTCGAAACCTACGGGCGGGCAGCTGACTCCGGCAGTGCGGAAACCGGGATGGTGGCGCTCGAACTTGCGCGCAGTTTTTTCGGCGGCGCCGGGGAGTCCGCCGAGGAAGAAGACCGAGAGGTTGTGGCGCGCGGCTTGGATACAGAGGCGCTCCATCAGATCGCCTCCGGTGACGCGCTCGGGGACGGGCTGGCCGAGCAGCCGCGCGGCGAGGACGACGGAAATACCGTCGGGCACGGAGAGGCTGGCGGATTTCAGCGCGGCAGCGAAGCGCGGCTTCTGCGCGGCAAGGGTGACGAGCTGCGCGTTTGGTCCCATGATGAGCAGCGGGCGGCCGGATTCGCGGCGCTTGAGCGCGTCGATGACCCAGGCGACGGCCTGCTCCATGGGCAGGCGGTCGATCGGGATTCCGTGGAGATAGAAGCGGGATGGTTTAGGAGTGAATGCGTCTGCCTGCGCTTTAGGCATGGCGTAGGGTGCGGGGAAGGATTGCGCTAGAGCCAAAGTGCCTCCTTGTGCTTGAAGAAGAGTCCGGGTTGAATGCCATTGACGATGGAGGCGCGTGGGAGGAGCTCATCGCGCAGGCGGCCTGCAAGATGGCTGGGCGACGATGCGGCGGAGGCTGCGACGGCGGTGGCGGCGCGGAGGTATTTTTTCTGCGCGAGATGGATGTTGCACAGGCGCAGACGCTCTTTGGCGCGGAGTTTTGCCGGGGAGAGCAAAGTTTGAAGCTGGCTTTGAATGGCGGCGAAGTTGCGCGGGGCGCGTCCGGTGAGTTTCGACAGTAAAAGGTACTGCACGTACAGAGCGGCGATGGCCTGCGCGGTGAGGTTGCGTGCGCTTACGCTGGATTCGTTTTGACGGAAGCCGACCAACTCATCCGGGATGCAGTGAATTTCGTGCTCCAGGGCCATGCGCCACCAGAGGTCTGCGTCTTCGTTGTGGAGGCCGATGCGATATCCGCCGAGCGCGAGGGTCTTCTCGACGTGGAGCGCAACAGTGGGATGGCAGATGGAGAGCAGGTAGCCTTTGCGGACGACGCGGCGCAGCTCAAGCGGTGTGCCGCGCGTGCAGCGGAAGGTGCCTACGGCGCGTCCGCGGGGATGGTAGTTGGCGAGCGAGTAGAACATGCCGGCATGGGGCGCGGACTGGATGGCGGACAGCAGTCGCGCGATGCGGTGGGGGTGCGAGACGTCGTCGGCGTCCTGGCGGATGAGCCACGGGGTACGGCACTCGCGCAGAATGCGGTTGAGCGTGGGCGCGACTCCCTGATTGGACTGGCTGAGAATGCGCAGGCGCGCGGCGATGAATGGATTGGCGGCGAGGGAGCGCAGGTATTCGAGGCTGCCGTCGGTAGCTCCGTCGATGATGGCGAGGATTTCAAAATTGGGACACTGCTGCGCGAGGAGGCTCTCCATGGCCTCGGGCAGAAAAGGCATGGCGTTATAGACGGGCATGCCGACGGTAATGAGCGGTTGCGTAGTCAAGGCATTGTGTCCAGCGAAGTTCAAAGTGATGCAGTGATGCGTGAGTGTTATGGCCATGAGGCATCGGAGATGCGGACTCGGTCAATCGCAAAGAAAGAGGCGAGGCTAACTTAGGTAATCTGTTCCATTTTGGGCCTGGGTGATACGGTTGCGGAAAATCCACGGAATGGTTTGAAGCTGGACCCGGATCGCCTGTCGCAGAACGAGGGCCGTGCGGTGTTGGTGAGTTCTGCGCTTGTAGATGGACGTCGATCGTGCCTGAACCGCACGTGAATTTTTTTGCCTGGCCCTTGCAGGAAAGGACGGATGGATGCCGAAAACGATGGAGAAAAACGGCGGGTTGCGCGCGTGCCTGGTGGGCGGCGCAGGCTTTATTGGCAGCCACTTTACGGACGCGCTGATGGATTCTCCGGCGACGGAGCGAGTGACGCTGTTCGACAACTTTTCGTCCGGACGGGAGCGGCACTTCGAGCGACACCATTATGACGCGCGGCTGCGGGTGATTCGCGGCGATGCGGCTGACCTCGCGGCTCTAACAGAGGCGGTGCGCGGGCATGATGTGGTGCTTCACCTGGCGTCGAATCCTGACATTGCGCGCGCGGCGACGGAGCCGGAGATTGATTTTTATCAGGGGACGCTCCTGACCAACAACGTGTTGGAAGCGATGCGGCGCGCGGGCGTGCGGCGGCTGCTGTACGCCTCGGGCAGCGGCGTGTATGGCGAGCGCGGAGAGACGGCGCTGCGGGAGGATTCCGGGCCGCTGCTGCCGGTGTCTACGTATGGCGCGAGCAAGCTGGCGGGCGAGGCTCTGATTGCGAGCTACTGCGCGATGTTCGGGCTGACGGCGTGCGCGTTTCGGTTTGCGAATGTGGTGGGTGCGCGGCAGACGCATGGCGTGGGGTTTGATTTTCTGCGGCGGCTGGGCGAGGACGCATCGCGGCTGCGGATTCTGGGCGACGGACGGCAGAGCAAGAGCTATGTGCACGTGTCGGACATTGTGGCGGCGGTACTGCTGGCGCATGCGCAGGTGGAGTCGGGCTTTCATGTGTGGAATGTGGCGACGGATGACGCGGTTACCGTGACGGAGATTGCGGAGATGGCGGCGACGTGCCTGGGAATTGATCCGCTGCCGGAGTGGGAGTACACGGGCGGCGACCGGGGATGGAAGGGCGACGTTCCGGTGGTGCGGCTGGATGCCGGGCGGATGAAGTCGTTGGGATGGCGGGCACGGTTCAGCGCGCGCGAGGCGGTGCGGCGGTCGCTGTATGAGATGGCGCAGGACGGATCCGATGCGTTGATTGAGGAGGCTGCGGATGCGGGCGTGCTGGCGAGATGAAGCGCCGCCGCCTCTGGCTCTGCTGGCGGGCGGGCTGGCGACGCGGCTGGGCGCGATGACGGCGCGCGTGCCGAAGTCGCTGGTTGAGGTTGCGGGCGAGCCGTTTGTGGCGCATCAGCTACGGCTGCTGGCGGAGCAGGGTGTTTGCGATGTGGTGATGTGCTGCGGGCATCTGGGCGGAATGATCGCGGACTTTGTGGGTGACGGGGCCCGGTTCGGATGCCGGGTGCGGTATTCGTTTGATGGCGAGGCGGCGCTTGGAACGGGCGGCGCGATTGTGAAGGCTCTGCCGCTGCTGGGCGAGCGGTTCTGGGTGATGTATGGGGACAGCTATCTGACGGCGGAGTTTGCTACGGTGCTTGCGGCGTTTGAGGCGGCAGGCAGAGCGGGGCTGATGGCGGTCTTTCGCAACGATGACCGGTGGGACGCGAGCAATGTGGAGTTCGCAGCCGGACGGATTCTGCGGTATGTGAAGCGGTCGCGGGCCACCCACGATGCGCCGGTGCCCGGGCTGCGGCATATCGATTATGGACTGGGGCTGTATTCGGCGCGGGCCCTTGTGGGATGGAACATTGCGGGAGCGTTTGATTTGTCTCTGGTGCAGGGTGAGCTGGTGGCGCGGGGCGAGATGGCGGGGTTTGAAGTGCGGGAGCGGTTTTACGAGATCGGGTCGGCGAGCGGGCTGCGCGAGACGGATACGTTTTTGCGCGAGCGCGCTCTGAGCGGGACGTGCGCGTGATCATGACGCGGACTCCGCTGCGGATTTCGCTGGGCGGCGGGGGGACGGATTTGCCTTCGTATTCGCTGAAGTTCGGAGGGTTTGTGCTGTCGGCAGCGATTACGAAGTACGTGTACATCACGGTGAACAAGAGCTTCCTGCCGGGGTACTTCCTGAAGTATTCGGAGACGGAGCATGCGGAGACGCGGGGAGAGATCCGACATCCGCTGCTGCGCGAGGCTCTGGAGATGCAGGACGTTGCGAAGCCGCTGGAGGTGGTGAGCGTGGCGGATGTTCCGGCGGGGACGGGGCTGGGGTCGTCGGGTGCGTTCACGGTGGGGCTGATGCACGCGCTGCATGCCTACAAGCGGGAGCCGGTGTGCGCGGAGAAGCTGGCGCGCGAGGCGATTGAAATAGAGATGACGCGGCTGGCCGAGCCGGTGGGTAAGCAGGACCAGTACATCGCCGCGTATGGCGGGCTGTTGTGCCAGGAGTACAGAGCGGATGGGGTGGTCAGCGTGGCTCCACTGCAGATGAGCGATGCGAGCGTGCGGGAACTGAGGGATTCGCTGATGCTGTTTTTTGTGGGCTACTCCGGGAATGGCTATACCAGGAACGCTTCCGAGTTGTTGGCGGAGCAGAAGGCGCGGTCCGAGGCGGGTGATGCGGCGATGCTGGATGGGCTGCACTTTACGAAAGAGCTGGGGCGGGAAATCAAGAACGTGCTGGAGAGCGGGCGGACTGCGGAGTTTGGGCGGCTGATGGATGCTCACTGGCAGCGGAAACGTGCGCGGTCGGCGGGGATGACGAACGGGCGCATCGATGCGCTGTACGAGCTGGCAATACGCGAGGGCGGCGCGACCGGCGGCAAGCTGGTGGGCGCGGGCGGGAGCGGGTTTTTGCTGTTCCAGACGAATGACCGGCGCAGGCTGCGCGAGGTGATGACAGGCGTCGGCCTGAGCGAAATGGATTTCAGTTTTGATTTTGACGGGTCGGTGGTGCTGGTGCGGAACGCATGATGGGGACGGCGAACGAGCGGGTGCTGGAGCGGAGCGATTTGTTTGCCGCGCACTCGATTCCGGCGCAGCGGGAGTGGACGCTGGTGGATCTGTTCTCGATCTTTCGGCGTCGTCGTGGGATGGTTGTTGGCTGGGTGCTGGGGATGGTTGCGCTGGCGGGGCTGTACTGCATGCTGGCGACGCCGCGTTACCTGGCGACGGGGCAGATTGAGGTGGAGAAGGATGATCCGGGCGCGCTGGGGCTGGACCGCAGTGTCGCGGGAGGGTCGGCGCAGACGGACACGGATGCGCTGGACACGAGCATGACGCTGGAGACGGATGCGCGGATTCTGCAGTCGAGCACGCTGGCGCTGATGGTGGTGAAGGACCTGAAGCTGGAGACGACGGCGGATTATTTTCCGGCGCACCGGCGGGGAGTGCGGATTCCGGGCTGGGTGTTTTTCTGGAGGAAGCCGGTGGAACCGATGACGGTGCCGCTGGATGCGGCTCCGAACCGGCGGTATGTGGTGCTGAAGATTTTTGCGAGCCATTTGAAGGTGGCTCCGCAGACGGGGACGCGGCTGATCGATGTGAGCTATTCGAGTCCCGATCCGCAGCTGGCTTCGGCAGTCGTCAACAAGCTGATCGGGGCGTTGCAGGAGTACACGTTCCAGTCGCGCTTTCAGGCTACCGCGCAGGCTTCAACGTGGCTGGCCGGGCAATTGACGGAGCTGAAGACGCAGACGGAGCAGCTGCAGAAGACGGCGGACAGGCTGGAGCAGGGAACGGGGATTTATGGCGACGATGCGTCGCAGAATCTGGTGCTCGCGCGGCTGGGGGAGTTGAACAGCGCGCTGTCGGCGGCGGAGCAGGACCGGATTTTGAAGCAGTCGATATACCAGGTCGCGAAGAGCGGCGATCCGGAGTTGATTTCTGGGCTGGCGGGGAACGCGGCGGCTGGTTCAACTCCCGCAATGACAAATTCGCTGGCCTTGCTGCAGACGCTGCGGGCGGAGCAGACGCAGGTGCAGGCGGATATCGATAAGGATAATGCGCGCTATGGGAGCGCATATCCGATGATGGCGGAGCTGCATGGAGAGCTGGATGGGCTGAACAAGGGAATCCAGGCGGAGATCAAGCGAATTGGGGAGCGGGCGCGCACCGACTATGAGATTGCGCAGCGTAATGAGGACGCGGCCCAGGCCGCATTCGAGAGGCAGAAGCAGATTGCGAACGCGACGAACAATCAGACCGTGGCCTATGAGCTGGCAAAGCAGGACGCGGATGGAAGCCGGAATCTGTACCAGGGATTGCTGGGGAAGCTGAAAGAGGCGGGCGTGCTGGCGGGCCTGCGCTCGACGAATTTGACGGTGGTGAACGCGGGGATGGTTCCGCCGACCAATCATCCGCATAGCCCGAATGTGCCGCTGAGTTTTGCGGCAGCGCTGGCGGGCGGATTGTTTCTGGGCTGCGCGGGTGCGCTGGTGCAGGAGGCGACGGATAGAAGCGTGCGGTCCGTCGATGAGCTGGAGCGGATGCTGGGGGTTCCGCTTGCGGGCGTGGTTCCGGCGTTTGAGCGGGAACGGCGCCTGCCGTGGATGCGGCGAAGCGGGCCAGTGAATTTAGAGAATGGCGCGCGCGGGTTGCGGCGGTCGTTTGCGCTGCCGTCACGCGGCCAGACGTCGCAGGCGGTGCTGATTACGAGCGCGGTTCCGGGCGATGGGAAGAGCAGACTGGCGGCGTCGCTGGGAATCTCGCTGGCGCGCGCGGGTGCGCGGGTGCTGCTGGTGGATGCGGATTTGCTGTGTGCTTCCCTGCATGCGCTGCTGGAGGTGAAGGTGGATGGGAAGAAGATGCGCGGGCTGGCGGAGGCGCTGATAGCGGGCGGCGCGGCGGAGGTTCATGCGTGTGCGCAGGTCAAGGGGTTGTCTGTCGTCTGCGCCGGGGGGTCGGCGAGAGATGCGGATCAGAATACCCCGTGGTATGCCGCGGACCTGCTGGCTTCGTCGCGCATGGACGCGCTGATGCAGCAGTGGCGGGCCGAGTACGACGTTGTGTTGCTGGACAGCGCGCCGGTGCTGCCGGTTCCGGATGCAGCGAGCCTGGCGCGGCTGTGCGACCGGACACTGCTGGCGGTGCGGTATGGATGCACCACGATGCAGGCCGCGCAGCGGAGCTACCGGATGATTCGGCAAAACTTGCCGGAGCGGGCCGGGCTGGATGTGGTGATGAACGGCGTACCGGAGAATTCGCCGGACTACGTTGCTTATTACGGATACAAGGGATCGGGCCATGGGCGGAGGGCGCGGGCAAATGCGTAGAGGCTGGCTGCTGCTGGGTGGAATGGCGCTGTGCGCGGCGATGGGGCAGGCACAGAAATTTGCTCCGAAGGCTCTGGCTCCGGTGAAGGATGCGCCGATGACAGCGGGGCCACTGACGGCGACGGCGGCGCCGCGCTCGACGCGGGAGAGTCTGCTGATCGGGCCCGGGGATCTGCTGCACGTTACGGTGCTGCGCGAGCCGGAGCTGGAGCAGCGGGTGCGAGTGCGCGATTCGGGCGAGGTGACGCTGCCGCTGATTGGCGATGTGCATGTGGCGGGGCTTGATCCGGGGACGGCCGCGGATGCAATCGCGGCGCTTTATCTCAAGGAGAACTACCTGAAGCATCCGGATGTGGCGGTGTTTGTGGAGCAGTATGCGACGCAGCCGGTGTCCGTGCTGGGGCAGGTGAAGAAGCCGGGCACTTACATCATTACCGCGCCGCGCACGTTGCTGGATCTGCTGGCGATGGCGGGAGGATTGACGGCGGTTGCGGACCGGCACATCACGATTGAGCGCGCGCCGGGGGTAAAGCAGCGCGAGGAGCGGGTGTTCCTGTCGAACCGTGCCAGCGATGCGCTGATGGCGAACGTGATGATCGATCCGGGAGACACGATTCTGGTTCCAAAGGCGGGGATTGTGTATGTGCTGGGCGATGTGGGCAGGCCGGGCGGGTATGCGATGGTGAACGAATCGCGCTTGACGGTGCTGGAGGCTATCGCGATGGCGGATGGGGTGAACCGTACGGCGAATGAGAAGCGGGCGCGGGTAATCCATAACGTGAACGGGGAGTTCGATGCGGAGGATCTGCCGCTTCGGGAGATGGAGAAGGGCGAGGCTCCCGATGAACTGCTGCATGCGGATGACGTGATCTATATTCCGTTCAGCTTTGCAAAGAATGTGGTGCTGGGCACCAGCGCGATTGTGGCCTCGGCGAGCTCGGCGCTGATTTACGCGGGGTACTGAGTGACGGCGGAGGAGCTGTGCTGCGCGGCGATTCTGGCCTTCTTCGCGGTGCAGGGCGCGGTTCCATTGATTGCTCCGAACCAGGCGCTGGAGTCGACGGGCTTGCCGGCAACGGGACTGATGTTTTATGGCGGTGTGGGATCGCAGCTGATTGTGTATGGCGCGATCGCGTATCTGCTGCTGCGGCGGGCGGGAACGGTGATGCGGTGGCTGCGAGCGATGCAATGGACGCTGCCGCTGGCGGCGTTGGCGGCGTTGTCTACACTGTGGTCGCAGTTTCCGCTGTATACCATCCGGCGATCGCTGCCGTTTGCGCTGGCTGGGGTGTTTGGGCTCTATCTGGCCGTGCGGTTTCCGGTGCGGCGGCAGCTGGGGATTCTGCGGGTGACGATGCTGGCGCTGGCCGTGGGGACGGTGGTGATGGCGCTGGCGTTTCCGCACCTGGGGCTGGATGCCTCAGCGGGACACCATGCGGACTGGCAGGGCGTATTCACGCAGAAGAACGCCTGTGGGCGGATGATGGTGCTGGCCACGGCGGTGCTGCTGGCGGACTGGAGGTCGACGTGGCGGCACGTGGCGAGCGCGGCCTTGTTTGCGCTGGTGATGTTTATGAGCGGGTCGCGCTCGGCATGGCTGGTGGAGGCGGCGCTGTTGGCGTTGTGGGCCACGCTGCTGCTGCTGGAGCGGCTGGACGGGAAGAGTCGCGTGATTGCCGTCGCCGGCGCGCTTGGGTTGCTGCCGGTGGCGGCGGGCGCGGTGTATCTGTCGCTTCCGGATTTGTTGGAGTGGATGGGCCGCGATGCGACGCTGTCGGGGCGGACGCTGATCTGGAAGCAGGTGTGGATTTTTATCCGGCTGCGGCCATGGCTGGGCTGGGGCTATGACGGATTCTGGCATGGGATTCATGGCCAGGCGTTTCGTGTGGTGGCGGCCGTGCGCTTCATGGTGTTTCACGCTCACAACGGTTTTTTTGAGATATGGCTGGAGCTTGGCCTTGTAGGGCTGGCGCTGTTCACGTTGAGTTATCTGCGGGCGTGGCGGCGGGTGTGGGCGACACTGCGAGCGGGCGAGGTGCAGCGTGTGATGTGGATGGTATTTGTGCTCGCGCTGATCGTGTTCTACGACCTCGATGAGAATTCTCTGCTGATTTACAACGGGCTGTTCTGGACGCTGTATGTGGCGGCGGTGGCGAATATTGAGTTTCTGGCGGTTGAGGATGCGCTGACTGAAACGGAGCGCTTCAGTGCGGCGTGTTCAGAAGAGAGGAGCGCATATGCGGCGGCTGCTGCTGTTTCGCAGTGAGCTGTTGCCGCTGTCGGAGACGTTTATCGCCGCCCAGGCGCGGGCGTTGCGGCGCTATGAGCCGTGGTTTGCGGGATTGAAGCGCGTTCCGGGTGGGCTGGCTCTGGATGAGCGGCGGGTGACGGTAGCGGCGCAGGGAAATTCGCTGGGGCAGAAGCTGGCGCGGCGGGTGTATCTGCAGACGGGATTTGCGCCGGAGTTTTTGCGGCGGATTGAAACGCTGGGGCCGGAGTTGATCCACGCGCACTTTGCGCTGGATGCCTGCGCGGCGCTGGCGATCGAGCAGCGGCTGCGGGTTCCGTTGCTGGTGACGCTGCACGGCTATGACGTGACGAGCGAGGACGAGGTTCTGTGCGCATCGAGCGCGGGGCGCGTTTACCTGGCGCGGCGCGAAGCGCTGTGGGAGCGGGCGCAGGTGTTTGTATGCGTGTCGGAATGGATTCGGCAGAAGGCGCTGGAGCGCGGGTTTCCGGAAGAGAAGCTGTGGGTGCATCCGATCGGAATCGATACGGAGCTTTTTCGTCCGGATGCGGCCCGGGTGAAGGCGCCGCTGGTGCTGTTTGTGGGGCGGCTGGTAGAGAAGAAGGGATGCGTGCACTTGCTGCACGCGATGCGCGCGGTGGAGGATAGGCTGCCGGAGGCGCGGCTGGTGGTGGTTGGGGATGGTCCGCTGCGCCGGGATTTGGAGGCGGAGGCGCGTGCGACGCTGCGGCGGTGTGAGTTTGCAGGCGCGCTGCCGGTGGACGCGGTGCGGGAGTGGATGCGGCGGGCGGCGGTAGTGGCGGTTCCGAGCGTGGTGGCGGCGAATGGCGATGCGGAGGGGTTGTGCCTGGTGGTGTGCGAGGCGCAGGCGATGGGGATTCCGGTGGTGGGATTTCGCGCACCGGGCATCGAGGTAGTGGATCGCGAGACAGGGCTGCTCGCGGAGCAGCGCGATGAGGCTTCGCTGGCCGATGCGCTGCTAACTCTGCTCGGGGATAGGGAACTGGCGGCGCGGATGGGTGCAGCTGGGCGCGTTCGTGTGGAGCGGCTGTTCGATCTGCGCCGGCAGACAGAGCTTTTGGAAGAGAAATATGACGCTGTGCTGCAGTCTGCGTGTGCGAGGGAGCGGGGGAGATGATGAGCCTGCGGCGCGGATCGGCGTGGATGATTGCGGGGCAGATGGCTGCGCTGGGATTTCAGGCTGTGTATTTCGTGCTGATGGGGCGGACCCTCGGCAGCCGCGAGTATGGCGCGTTTGTGGGCGTGGTGGCGCTGGTGGCGGTGCTGAGCCAGTTCAGCAGCTGCGGGATGGAAATGGTTCTGTTACGGAATGTGAGTCGTGACCGTGCGTCGTTTGCGGTGTCGTGGGGCTCGGCGCTGCGGGTTGCCGCGCTGGGGTTTGTTGTGCTGATGGTTGTGGCGATGGGGTTTGGGCATTTTTCCCTGCGCGGTGATCTTCGATTACTGGTTCCGTGGATCGCGGTTTCTGACGGCCTCTTCGGGAAATTGGCGCAAATGGCGGGGCGCGCGCTGCAGGGCGCGGGCGAGCTGCGCGCGATGGCGAAGCTGATGGCGGCGATGAATTTTGTCCGAATGCTTTTGGCGGCGGCTCTGTTTGCGTATGCGCGCTGGTGGGGTGGGCGCGCGGATGCGCTGGTCTGGGCCCGGGTATACTGGGTTGCTCCGCTGGTGGTCGGTGGGATTGCGTGCTGGATGGTGACGGCGCGGCTGGGATGGCCGAGGTTTGAACCCATGCGGCGGCGGGATTGGAGCGAGGGGTTCAGTTTTTCGCTGTCAAACTCTTCGATTTCGCTTTACAACGATATTGATAAGACTTTCCTGGTCAGCCTGGGACAGACCTTTGCGGCGGGTATCTATGGCGCGGCGTATCGCGTGGTGGATGTGGCGACGGCTCCCCTGTACAGCGTGTATGCGGCGGCAACTCCGAGGCTGTTTCGCGAGGGTGGCGAGAGCGTGGAGCTGGCGCATGCGCTGTCGAAGCGGATTTTGCGGCGGACTTCGCTGTATGGAGTGGGCGCCGGGGTGGCGTTGTTCTTTGGCGCCGGGCTGGTGCCTCGTTTGTTTGGGCCTTCGTTCGCGGAGTCGGTGACGGCGTTGCGCTGGCTTTGTTTGCTGCCGTTGCTGCGGGTTCTGCATTACTCGTGGGGGACGACGATTACGGCGTCTGCCTCGCAGTGGAACCGCACGGCTACGCAGGCGGGGGCTGCGATGTTGAATCTGACGTTGTGCGCGTGGTTGATTCCGCGGTGGTCGTGGCGGGGCGCCGCGTGGGCTAGTTTGCTTACGGATGCGGCGCTGGCGGTGTTGAGCTGGCTCGTTCTGTGGCGGATTCGTCGCAGAGGTCAGGCGCGTCTGTCGCGGGTCAACGAGGAGACGGATGGGTGCAAAGCCGCTGCGTCATGATCGTTTTGCAGCGGCGTCTGCGAGGGTTGCTTATGCGAGGCTCAACGAGGGTCTGCCACTTGGCTCGATGCGCTCCCGCTTGAGTTGGCGCATCTGCGCGAGGCAGATGATATGCAGGATGAGCAGAAGCGGCACGAAGAAGGTGGGGATGAGGCTCATGGGGAGCAGGCCCATGATGCGGGTGGTCGTTCCGTGGGCCAGAATGCCGGTCGCTCCTCGGGAGGACAAAACACCGGTTGTCACGGCCACGACGAGATCCGCAATGCCCGCATAGTGCCATGCGACGAAAGCTTTCGAGGGCAACGCTTTTTTGGACAGAGCGTAGGCAACGAACGGAGCGGTTACGCCGATCGCGAAATCGCCAAGCCCGGCGGGCAACGCGAAAGGCGGCGGAAGAAGCCCCATCGCCATCAAAATGATGAACGTGATTCCGCCGATCCGCCATGTTTGCACGGCGGTAAGTACCACCGGATTCAGCGACAGAACATACTCCCGGAAATAACCCGAAGACCAATACCAGATGGCGAACGCCAGGATGGGCAGCCCGGCGGCCACGCCTAGGGGAATGGGGACATTCATCCAGGTGCTGAAGACGCCTATGTATGAGGCAAGCAGCACGGCGAGAAACCAGAGTGCCATTAGGCTCCACAAGATGTTCCTTAATGTTTTTGAATTCGATCCAGTCATGATTGCTCCTTCATGCCGGCGTTACCGGCAGGTTGGCGACTTCGGTGGATAACCGAACCAGTTGGCGCCAGGATTCTTCGCCGAGCTTTGAGCGCACTTGTTCCTGGACTGCGTTCCAGGCTGGTTGAATGCGAGCGTATTCCGCTATCCCGGACCTGGACAGACTGAGCCAGCGTTCGCGCCGGTCGTGTCCCTTCCGGGCCTTGATCCAGCCGCGCTTGCGCAGGATCCCCACAGAGCGGGTGAGGGTGGTGCTGTCGAGGCCGAGAAGGTCGGCCAGATCGCCCTGCAGCGTTTCTCCGGTGTGCGAAAGGGCCTGCAGGATGGAAGCTTGCGTCATGCGCAGGCCGAGCGGTCGCATGGCGTCGTCATAGATCTGCGAGAGTACGCGGGAGGCCCGGCGGACGTTGGCGCATAAGCAGGGGAGGGTGATTTTTCCGCTCATACAAAAATATATGCATATACATCTAACTTAGATGCAGATTTTTGGCATTTTTCTGGCCGGGATGGTGCGCGTGTATGATTTCCGAGGTAGCCCTGATGGGGCGTGGCGTTCGGTTGTTGTGATTCCCGCTGTGCTTTCTGCAGATTATTTCTTCACCGGTTCATGGTCGTAACTGATCACCCGCGTCACCTTCCAAACGCCGTTCTTGTCCTGCCATATCATTATGAACTTAGCCTCGCCTACGCCATCTTCCGGGTGCGAAGGATGGTGAAAGCGATGCACGCCAATCTCCACTGCTCCATATCCCTTTAGCGGATATACCTCCATGGATCCTGGCACAAGCGTCCGTTCGACCTTGCCGCAGATGTTCTGCTTGATCGCCGCAAGAAATGGCGCCTTACCCACGGATAGCCCTGTCTTGTCGTGGTAAAACTCAAGATCGTCAGACACCATTGCGCCAAGCGTCGCGAGATCGCAATGGTTATAGGCATCAAAAAGCTTTGTATCCAGCGACTGTACTGTCATAAACAGAGGGCCGGACTGTGCGTTGGATTGTGCATGAACAGGCGGTCGCAGAAGAACGAACATGACAAGCAGCGATACCTGAAGCAATCTGTTTCGTTTCACGAAAGCTCCTCAAGGTGCAAGCTGCTTGCTTCTACGCATGGCGGCACGGAAAAGTTCATCAATTTGTTCGGAGTGACAATCTGCTACTCAACATTGAGCTGGCGGATGAGGAAGGCGTAGTCGAAGGCGATTTCTTTCAGGTAGTCGTAGCGGCCGGATGCTCCCCCGTGGCCTGCGGTCATGTTGGTGTGTAGCAGGAGCGGGTGGGAGTCCGTCTTCAGGCGGCGCAACTTGGCGACATACTTGGCGGGCTCCCAGTACATGACCTGGCTGTCGTAAAGAGAGGTTTTTACTAACATCGCCGGGTAGTCTTTTGCTTCGAGGTTATCGTAGGGCGAGTAGCTGAGCATGTAATCGAAGGCTTCGGGCTGGTTGGGGTCGCCCCACTCTTCGTATTCGGGGACCGTAAGCGGAAGCGACGCGTCCAGCATCGTGTTCATCACATCGACAAAAGGAACGTGAGAAACCACGGCGCGGAACAGAGACGGTTCCATGTTGGCGACGGCGCCCATGAGGAGGCCTCCGGCGCTGCCGCCCTCGATGGCTACGCGGGCCGGGTCTCCGTAGCCGTGGTCGAGCAGATGATGCGTGACGGCGAGGAAGTCCGTGAAGGTGTTGCGCTTGTGCATGAGGCGTCCGGCGTCGTGCCAGGGCTTGCCCATGTCTCCGCCGCCGCGGATGTGGGCATAGGCGAGGACAAAGCCGCGATCGAGCAGGCTGAGGCGGTTGCTGTTGAAAGCGATTGGCAGGGAATAACCGTAGGAGCCATATCCATAGACGAACAGGGAATTCTTGCCCGCCTGAAACCGGTCTTTGCGGTAGACAAGCGAGATGGGGACTTGGGCTCCATCAGAGGCATGGGCGAATAGGCGTTCGGATTGATAGAGGGACTTGTCAAAGTTGCCGGGGACTTCTAGCTGCTTGAGCAGTGTGGACTGGCCGGTGGTGACCTCGTATTCGAAGACGGAGCCGGGCGTGACCAGGGACTGATAGCCGTAGCGGTATCTTGTCGTGTTGAAGACGCGGTTGGTGTGGGGATGCGCGCTGTAGACGGGTTCGGGGAAGGCGATTTCTTTGGAGGCGGCAGTTGCGGAGCCTTCGTCGGTGAAGGGAACGACGCGGAGGTGCTGGAGTCCGTTGCGGCGCTCGCAGGCTACATAGAAGGTGGCGAAGAGGTCGGCGTCTTCGAGCATGACGTCGGCGCGGTGCGGGAGGATCTCTATCCAGTTGGTGCGGGACGGTGCGGCTGTGGGCGCGGTGACGAGGCGGAAATTGCGTCCGGTATCGTTGACGCGGAGGTAGAAGAGTCCGTTACGGTGGTCGGCATAGTATTCGATGTCGTCGCGTCGCGGCTCGATGAGCGTCCACTCGCCCGCGGGAGTGTCGGCACGGAGGAACTTTTCCTCCGTCGTGGTGTGGCTGGAGCATTCGAGGATGAGGTACTGGCCGTCGCGGGTGCGTCCTGCCCCTATGTTGAAGCGCTCATCGGTTTCTTCGTAGAGGAGCGGGTCTTCAGAATGGGGCGTGCCGAGGGTGTGCCGGTAGAAGCGGTAGTGGCGCTTCTGCACCTCGTCCTCAATGGTGTAGAAGAGGGTGAGGTTGTCGGCGGCCCAGGTGATGGAGCCGGTGCGCTCGACGCGCTCGGGAAGCAACTGGCCGGTTCGGAGATCCTTGACCTGCAGGGTGTACTGGCGGAAGCCGGTGTTGTCGGTGGAGTAGGCGAGGAGGTTGCCGTCGTCGGATACGGTGAGACCCTGGACGGCCATGAACGGCTGATCTTTGGCGAGCTCATTCACGTCGAGGATGATCTGTTCGGGCGCAGAGTCATCGATAGCGTTGTGCGTTCCCGTCTTGCGGCAGTAAATGGGATACTGCAGCCCCTCTTCGGTGCGGGAGTAGTACCAGTAACTGCCATCGCGGAAGGGGACCGAGACATCGGTCTCCTTGATGTGGCTGAGCATTTCTTCGTAAAGGGTTTTGCGGAGCGATTCATCAGGCGCGGTGACGGCGGCAGTGTAGGCGTTCTCGGCTTCGAGGTAGGCGATGACTTCCGGGTTTTCGCGGTCGCGGAGCCAGGCGTAGTCGTCGGTGAGGGTGCGGTTGTGGATTCTTGTTTCTGCCGGATGGACGGGCGCGATGGGCGGAGCTTGAACGGAGCTGGTAGGCATACTTCTATTAGGATACGTTGACGGGTTGCTTTGGTTCTGTGTGGCAAACAACTCACGCCTTCCCTGCTTTGCGCGGACCGACTAAGCACCTGCGGCGGCGTGCTTTAATAGAGGCAATCCAGGGCCCGTCCGCTGATGCGCATCTTACATATCATTTCATCCATGGATCTCGCGGGCGGAGGGCCGCCTGAGGGTTTGAGGCGGCTTGCCGAGGGATACCAGCGCGAAGGACATGAGGTAGAGATTGCCACGCTGGATGACCCGCGAGCGCCGTTTATCGCGACTCTTCCGTATCCGGTATGGGCGCATGGCCCGGTGCGCGGCTATGGGTATTCGCGGAGCCTTTTGCCGTGGCTTCGCGAACACTCGTCGCGGTTTGATGCGGTGATCGTGAATGGATTGTGGCAGTATCATTCGCGGGCGGCATGGCTGGCGCTGCGCGGACGCCAGCGGTACGGAGTATTTGTCCACGGGATGCTGGATCCGTATTTCAATCGCCCGCTGCTGACCAAGTTCGCGAAAAAATGGCCTTACTGGTTCCTGTCAGAGCGTCATCTGATTGCGGACGCGCACCGGGTTTTTTTTACTTCCCAGGCGGAGCAGAGTCTTGCGGCGCGCAGCCTGCGGCCCTACAGGGCGAATGGAATGGTAGTGCCCTACGGCACGCCGGGGCCGAGCGGCGATCCTGCGGCGTTCCGGGAGAGATTCAATGGGATGTATCCGGGATTGAGAGGGAAGCGGTTTCTGCTTTTTCTGGGAAGGATTCACCCCAAGAAAGGCTGCGATCTGTTGATTGAGGGCTTTGCCGCGGCGGCTGCGAGTGAGACTGGACTGCATCTGGTGATGGCCGGCCCTGACCGGACGGGTTGGAAGGCGCAACTGGAGGCGCGGGCAAGAGAGTTGAAGATTACGGACCGGATTCACTGGCTGGACATGCTCTCGGGCGAGGCAAAGTGGGGCGCGTTTTATGCTGCCGACGCGTTTATTTTGCCCTCGCACCAGGAGAACTTTGGCATTGCCGTGGCCGAGGCGCTGGCGTGCGGAGCGCCGGTTCTGATCTCCGACAAGATCAATATCTTTGACGAGGTGCAGCGGGATGGGGCCGCGCTGGTAGAGTCCGATACGCTGGAGGGGACGAGGGCGCTGCTTCAGCGATGGATTGCAATGGAGCCAGAGCAAAGGACGCGGATGCGGCAGGCGGCGCGGCGGTCGTTCGAGTCGAGGTTTAATTCGCAGATGCTTCCGTCTACCATCGTGTCGGCCTTTCAGTAAAATGAAGTGGAACACTGTTGGCAATCCACTTCATCGCAGGCAAATTGCAGGAGACCCTAAAGTTATGACACAGCCGCGCAAGCCGTTCTTTTCGGTTGTCACGATTACCTGGAATGATCTTGCCGGGTTTCGAGCCACGCGCGAGTCCGTTCTGGCGCAAACATGCCATGATTTCGAATGGGTGGTCGTCGATGGCGGCTCGACCGACGGCACTGTGCAGGAGCTTGAGGCATGTGAGCATCCCGCGCTACGGAATGTCTTGGAAGGGGATCACGGTTTATACGAACAAATGGACAAGGGACTGCTGCGCAGCACTGGCGACTATGTGATCTTCATGAACGGCGGGGATTGTTTCGCGTCGCCGACGGTGCTGGAACAGGTGCGCGAAGGGATTGTGAGCAGGGCGGGCGCTTCCGAGGAGAATGCTCCTGACCTCGTTTATGGCAGCGCCTTTGAGGAAAAGGCCAGCGGGGAGCTGGTGCTGAAGCCAGCGCGCACTGCGGCGTGGATCCACTACGGCATGTTTACGCATCATCAGGCGATGTTTTACTCCCGCCGCGCGACGGAGGGACTGCGGTTCGATCTTTCCTACAAGATAGCGAGCGATTATGACTTCACCTGTCGTATCTATCAACGGATGAGGAGCAGCTTGGAGATCGGCATCCCGATCTGCACCTTTTTGCGGGGCGGCGTTTCCCAGACCAAGTCGCACCTTGCCCGGGAGGAAAACTGGCGGATCCAGCGCGATGTGCTGCGCCACTCGGTTGCGCGGCGCGTGCTGACGCGCAGCGCATACCTGTTATCGTCGTTTGCGCGGACGCGGTTCCGCTCTTTCTATGATCGCGTCCGGTTCAAGCAGACAGCGCATGCACATTGATCTTCGCAAGTCGCGGACCCGCTGGCCTTGGGCGACCCTGCTGCGCAGGGTTCTGTGGCAATCCTCTTTCACTTATATTGTGCGGTGTCTGCCACGGCCATTCAATCCGCTGCGGATCGTGATTTTGCGCGCGGCGGGAGCGAAGATCGGGAGGCATTGCCTGATCATGCCGGGATTGCGGGTGCTGATTCCGTGGAACCTGGTGATTGAGGACACCGTGGCGATTGGACGAAGCGTAGAGTTCTACAACCATGGCATGATTCATATTCGTACGATGACGGTTGTGTCGCAGTATGCATTTCTGTGCACCAGCTCTCACGATTACCGGCTGCCAAACTTCCCTCTGACCTATGCCGATATTGAAGTGGGCAGCGAATGTTGGATTGCGGCCGGCGCGTTTGTGGGGCCGGGGGTCAAGATCGGAAATGGAGCGGTGATTGCCGCCAGGTCGGTGGTTTCACGGGACATGCCCGAGTGGATGGTATGCGCCGGCAATCCATGCCGCCCGCTGAAGCCGCGTGAAGTGCATGGCGACCCCGCGGATGGAGCCGGGGCCTGCCTATAGCCATTCAATCGGTGTCTGCGTGCGGGTACACGCGATGCACATGCTTACATGGCGGCGTGTCCGGCTAGTCGAGGTGCTGCATTTCAAACCAGACGGCGAGCCATACGCTGAGGATGGCGAGCAGGAGGAAGAGCACGATGGCGTGCACGAGCTCCCATCGCTTCCACTTGATCCGTGCGACGCGGCGCTTGTTTCCTTTGCCGAGGATTTTCGCTTCCGGCATGATGGCCTCTGCTGAAAACCTGAAGGCAGCCCTTTTGAGGCTGCCTTCGGCTTTTGCCTAGAAGTGGAATCCGATCTCGGCGGTCATGGCGCGCGGAGTTACGTAGTGCGTGCCGCTGAAGGTCGAGAGGAAGTTGTAAAGCGCGTATTTGTTGGTGATGTTGACGGCGGTCAAGCGCAGACTCCATTTGTATTTGTCGCCGTTGAAGAGGTTGTCTTCTCCGAGAGACATGTCGAAGAGGTTGCGGGGCGCGACGCGCGGTGGAGCGAGGTCGTTATCTCCGCTACCGGGCGACGGGATGCTGAGGAGGCTGGAGGTGAGTTCGTTGGCCGGGCACTGATAGTAGGTCGTGCCCGCAATCGTAACCGGCGTGCCAATCAGGTGGGTCGGCGTTGCCTTGTCTCCGTTGCAAGCCAATCCAGACTGAAACTCCTCGTCTGCGGTAAGAGGAAGGGCCACCGGCACTCCGCTCACAGGATTCGTGCCCGCCGGTATGCCGTTGTCCACCAACGATACCGCCGGCTGTCCATTCAGCGTCGCGGGATTACCGTCGGGTCCGAAGGAACTGTTCGGGCAGGCCGAGTTCGGATCCGTCACGTTATAGCACGGCGCCGAGCCGGCGACTAGTCCGCTATCGTATCGCCAGTTGAAGCCGAACCAGGGGCTGTGCCGGCCGGGAATCTGATACTGCAGATGGGTGGTTTCGTTGAACCTCTCGTCGTGGTCGATGCGGAAGGGATAGCCCACAGCGACCCCGCTCGTGGCCCCGGCGCCGGCGACCTGTGGGGGGAAAAAACGAGCCGCAACCGAAGAAGCTACGAAAAACGCGCTCAGGCCGTGGGTGGTAGGCATCTCGGCGCGGAGCGCATACCCCGGAATCTTGGAGTTGTGCCAGTCGATGGGGAAGGTGATCGGCGTGTTGCCGAGCACGCTGAAGTCGAAGGCGTTGTGCGTGTACTTCCAGATGTACTCGCCGCTTACCACGAGATGTTTTCCGAAGGCCTGCTGTAGGTTCGCGTGGAACTCGTTGCGGTAGCCGGGATCGAGGTTCTTCGATACGACTCCCGTTCCTGTTACGGCCGGTGAGCAGGCCAGCAGTGGCGCCAGCACGTCATTGGTGCAGCCCTGGCTGGAAAGCACCAGGTTTTCGTTGAACGGCGTCTCCAGCGTGCGCGCGTAGGAGATGCCCATAACGGTGTTCGTCTGCTTCAGGTTATAGGAAACCCCCAGCCGCGGCTCCGTCTGGTTGGCACTTGCAAGGCCGTTGTAGACGTCCTCGCGCAGCCCCAAGTTGGCCACCCAGTTCCCCATCGTGAGCCGGTCTTCAAAGTAGAGCGCCAGTTCCTTTACGTCCGTACGCCCGACGTAGAAGTAACTCGAACCGCCGCGCGTCAGATCGTACGGCGCCAGCACGGGCACATAGTTGCCGTTGGGCAGCACGGTCGGGGTGTTGCAATCCGACTGACTCGAATACCCCGGCAGTGGATTCCCATTGACGTCCATGCAGGGCGCGTTATAAGTGTTATCGACAATCCCCAGTGTGTCGCTCTCGCGCAAGAATGTCTGCCCGTACTGAGCGCCGATTTTGATGTTATTGATTCCCT